>Ga0209828_1000192_pt1 | contig 57507 bp, 46 predicted proteins | sample MaitaG_FD_187429 | JGI IMG/M metagenome (GOLD analysis project Ga0209828, IMG submission 187429) | Marine algal microbial communities from Maine, USA - Maine_Asex2 metaG (SPAdes) (version 2) | ecosystem: Host-associated > Algae > Red algae > Unclassified | place: Maine, USA | collected 2015-01-05
ATGGATTTCAGAGATATCGCCAGTGAGAGCATAATCACTCAAATCCAAATCTATTCCACGTGCTCTTCCTTCCGTTTCGAAATCACTAAAATAACTTTGTAAAGCAATATCAACATCCTCGAGTTGCTCGTCAGGGAGATTAGCAAAACTGCCATCTGTGGAGCATGAAGAAATAATAAAACTGAGACTTAGAAAGACAATAGATATACGCATAGTTTTGAGTTTAAAGATGTACTAATTGTATTGTTCTCCGCTATATGAAATGTTTGTCCTATAACGATGAAAACGTAGGCAGTTATTATCTATATACTATTTTATTCTCCGCTTTTAAGAGGATTTTAGCAATTCTAGATAAATTACAGACTAAAATGATATTAATAATAGAATAAGCATCCAACTGATAAGTTGCGTTCGTACAAATTGCAAGATATTCTGTATTTTGGAGCGTACACAATTACTTAGCGATATATGAATACGGCAAAAAAGATTCTTAAAGAAGCGAAACTCGTAAGTGCTGCAGAAGAGGTTTTTGCAAAGCTGGGCTTTAAGAATGCTAAGATGGAGGACATTGCCGCTGTTGCAGGGATTACCAAGGTCACATTATATTCATATTTTCAAAGTAAAGAAAACTTGTATATGGCAATAACATATAATGCTGTTCAAAGTTTGATTGACAAGTATTACGAGACAATTGATAAGTATAAGATGGCGGCTGGAATAGAATCTAGTACAGCCCTTGTGCAATGTTTTATGGAATTTTGTGAGGATAATTATTTATACTCAGAGGCGCTTTTAGAGTATTTTGCATTAATCAGATCATCCTCTAATGGTGAAGATGAATCCAAAATGCCGGAGGCATTGAAAGAATCCATTTACTTTCAAAAAATAAAGAACATACATAACCTTCCCTTTAAATTAGCCGCTAAAGAATTGGAGAGAGGGGTCAAGGATGGAAGTATTTATTCTGAAATTGATATTATGGTACATACCCTACAAGCTTGGTCTCTTGGGGTGGGTTATGCCAAATTGATATCGGCCTCAGGTGAAAATAAATCTCCTATTTTTAATATAAGCCTAGAGAAAATCAAATCACTAAATTTACAACTCACCAGAAGTGCATTAAATGGCGCAATCAAGTTGTCTTAATTTACATAAGTTATGAAATCAATTATTATCAAGACATTTTGCCTACTTCTAGTATGGGGTGCGCTTAATGCCCAGGAATCAATTACCCTAGAAGGTATATGGAAAAATTATGATTATGTAGCGAAATCAGTTCCAGGATTTCGTTTTATGAATGATGGTAAACATTATACTCGATTAGAGGATAATGTGATCAAAAAATATGATTTAACGACAGGTGACCATGTGGAGGATATTCTGGATGGTGCAAGCCTCAAAGATGTAAGTGGATTTGATGGAAAAATTAACAGTTATAAATTTAATGGAGATGAAAGCCAGATAATATTGGCTTCAGAAGTAGAATCTATTTATAGAAGATCTTCTAAAGCGTATTATTATACGTATGACAGAAGTTCTAAGAATTTAAAATCTGTACGACCAGGAGATAAAGTAATGTATGCCACATTATCTCCAGATGGTGCACTCATAGCTTATGTGTTTGAGAATAATCTTTATTATTCTAATTTAGCAATGAATATTACCAAAGCAGTTACGCAAGATGGAGAGTTTAATAAAATTATTAACGGTGCCACAGATTGGGTATACGAAGAAGAGTTCGCTTTTGCTAAAGCATTTTATTGGTCACCCGATAGCAAGAAGTTGGCCTACCTAAGATTTGATGAGTCGGAAGTAAAAGAATTTACAATGACGAATTATAAGAATGGTGTTTACCCAGAGTATGTTACATTCAAATATCCGAAAGTAGGTGAAGCCAATGCCAAAGTATCAGTCCATATTTATAACGCGAAAGATGATCGTGTTCAGGATGTGGATATGGGCGCAATGGATGATATGTATATTCCCAGAGTGAAGTGGACTAAAGATGCAAACAAGTTGTGCGTATTTAAAATGAATAGGCATCAGAATCATCTGGAGTTATTTTTAGCAGATGCGAAAAGTGGAAAGACATCATTGCTTCTTGAAGAAAAGAATAAGTATTACATAGATATAACAGATGATCTTGATTTTCTAGATGATGGGAAGCATTTTATCTGGACAGATGAGACGAGTGGTTATAAGCAAGTCTATGTCTACGATATGAAAGGAAATAAAGTCGCACATGTGGATACTGGAGAAAAAGAGATCATGAGTTTATATGGAGTAGACGAGAAAAGGAAAAAGATTTTTTATCAAGTGGTTGGCGATTCTCCTATGGAAAGAGAAATTTGTTCGGCAAATCTTGATGGAACTGGAGTCAAAGTATTACAAGATAAGGCAGGGTTTAACAGAGCTCAGTTTAGTAGTAATTTTGATTACTATGTGAACAACTACAGTAATATAAATGAGCCATCAAGTTACATCGTCTATGAGAACTCTGGCAAGGAAGTACGGGAAATTGAAACAAATCAAGAACTGAAAACTCGCATGGCAGATATGAATATAGCAGAGGTGGAGTTTTTTGATTTTAAAACCTCAGAGGATGTGAAGTTGAATGGATATATTATGAAACCCAACGACTTTGATCCTAATAAAGAATATCCACTGTTTATGTATTTGTATGGTGGACCAGGAAGTCAACAAGTAACAGACTCTTGGAAAGGACAAAATTATTGGTGGTTTCAAATGCTATTACAAGAAGGATTTATAGTTGCTTGTGTGGACAATAGAGGGACAGGTGGAAGAGGTGAAGAATTTAAGAAAATGACATATCAGAATCTTGGTCACTACGAAACGATTGATCAAATAGAAGCGGCTAAATATTTGGGATCACAATCTTACATTGATAAAGAGCGTATTGGGATTTTTGGATGGAGTTATGGCGGATATATGTCTTCCCTATGTCTATTAAAAGGAAACGATGTATTTGATGCTGCAATTGCAGTTGCTCCAGTGACAAGCTGGAAGTGGTATGATACCATTTATACGGAAAGATATATGCGTACACATGCTGAGAATGAGGCAGGTTATGAAGAGAATAGTCCAATAAACTTTGCGGATAGATTACAAGGAGACTACTTACTTGTACATGGTATGGGAGATGATAATGTGCATTTTCAAAATACAGCAGAAATGGCAAATGCACTCATTAATGCTAACAAGCAATTTGATACGTACTATTATCCGAATAGAAACCATGGTATATATGGGGGTGTAACGCGCATGCATTTATACCAAAAGATGACAAACTTCCTTAGAGAGAACTTGTGTAAAAAAGAGGATAAATCGGCAGTTAAGCCTTAGGTTAGCGACAATATGATCAAGAAGGTAGATATAGTTAAGAAGAGAGCAAAGTATGAGTATACATTCCTACAATCCTTTGAGGCAGGGATTGTATTAGTAGGCACAGAGGTAAAATCTATCAAAAGCGGAAATGCTAATCTCTCCGATGCATATTGCTTGTTCAAAGGTGATGAGCTATATATTAAAAGTCTCTTCGTTGGAGAGTATGAGATGGGGAATGTAAATAACCATGAGACAAGACGAGATAGGAAACTGTTACTACGTAAACCAGAGCTTAGGAAGTTGCTAAAAAAAACGAAAGAAAAAGGCTTCTCTATTGTCCCTTACAAAATGTACATGTCTGACCGTGGTAAAATAAAACTTGAGATTGCTCTTGCTCAGGGTAAGAAGGCATATGATAAAAGAGACTCGATTAAGGACAGGGATAACAAAAGAGATTTAGATAGAATTAAGAAAACAATGAATAGTTAGTAAGGACTAAGATTCATCGCTAATGTCTATACCAATACTTTCCATAAGTTTCGTTGCATTAAAACTCTTACTGACCCCCTTCTTTACCGTATAATCAAAGAATAGCTTTTCGTCAATCACATCCACCTCGAAGCAAATATTCTCTAGTTGTCCGTTCAATGTATCTTCCAATTTTGCTAATTCAAGATCGTGCGTCGAAATAAGACCAGCACCGTTAGATCTTAAGAGTTGTTTTATGAGTGCTTTAGATCCTTTGTGTCTATCGTCCGTGTTGGTTCCCTTCAAAATTTCATCAATAAAGAAATAATTGTTTTCGCTTGTTTGTACTTTTTCCAATACCATTTTTAACCGCAAGAGTTCTGCATAAAATCCAGAAGCATCCTTGGAAAGGTCATCCTGTGTCCGCATACTACTAAGCACTTTCAAAATAGGTAAATGTAGTTTAGAGGCACATACTTTTGAACCACAGTAGGACAACACCATATTCATCCCTATCGTTCGTTGAAATGTACTCTTCCCTCCCATATTAGAACCTGTAATCAGTTTTATATGCTGATGTACAGGAAGACTTATCGTATTCGCTATTCTCTTGTCGCCAGCAATTAGGGGGTGGCCAATGTTTACACAATCAATAACGTCTCCTTCAATAATAGGAAATGTCCACTGCTTGTTATTATAGGATAGATTTGCAAGTGATTGCAAGAACTCAAATTCAGCCAATGCATCTGTCCAGACATCAATGTCTTCTTTGTTCTCAGCTTGCCATTGTTCAACTCTTATCGTAAAATGTATATCGTATAGACTTACGACATTGAAAATAGCACCAAAGATATTATGTTTGACTGCTATTTGCTCTAAATACCAGTCAAGTGACTTAAGTTTCTTAGACGTCTTATTGCCTTTTAGAAAATAGGCTTGTAAATCTCTGAGTCTATCTGATGTAAAGCTGCCATTTTCGATTTCTTCAATCAGGGGGCCGTACGAAGAGATATATTTTAAACTGTGTTCTGATAACGAAAGCAGTTGGCTAATGTGATCTGCATATTTACGTTGCAGAAGGATGGATGGTAAGAATGCAAATAAGGCCAGGTACCATGGAATATAATAGCAAAGTATAATAAACACAGTAAGAGCAATAAAAGGGAGCACTATTCTTACGATACCTATGCTTCTATTTTCAATTAGGGCAGGTGCTGTCTCTTTCCATTTGAGTAATGCCGTCTTGTCTAATGCATCATCTTTCTTTTTAAGATCGTAGGCCATAAAGCCTTGCCTCCAGTCTAATTTACTTGTGAGTTCTGACACTGCTTCTTGATTCACAAGAATGTCTTCTTTAAGAAGGGGGGTTGTAAGTCTTTGTGCGAGCTTGTCTCTACCATAGCGTGTGCATGTGCGTTCGATATATTGGAATAGAGAATTTTCTCCAAAGATATCCAGATCAGAAGAGTAAGGATGTGCATTGTCCTTATATGGTTCACCCTTGTCTCTAAAAGAGTTTAGATTATTGAGGAAAGTGATCTCATCTTCATTCGTTTGTATAATCGATGTGCTTTTATCTTTTAGTTTAGAGATTTTCTCATGTCTCTTCATGATCTTGACAAAGACAAAAGCAGCGAGGTATATAGCAAATATACCTAATCCATAATGTGTATTAAAGGCGAGAATTATTAAAGCAACTAAAGCGAGAAAGCCAAAGAGCCGAATCATACTCCAGATCTGATGCTGTTTTTTCTGTTCTTTTAACAGCAGCTTGTATTTCGCTATTTGCTCGCGATATGTATTGATTGCTTGAGAATACATGATGCGAATATATAGTTTAATAGGCACTTTGTTTAGGCTGAAAACCTCCGTCAGTAGAGTGAAATTAGCAATTAGTCGACCTTATAATCATTAGATCTGAAACAACTTGTTTTGGAATTAAATGTAAAGTATATTTGACATATAGTAATTTATACTTTACATAATGTAAAGTAGACATGTTAAATTAATTATTAAATGCTATGAGTCGAAAAGGTGACTACACTAAAATGAATAAGGTATTGGATTATAGGTTTCCGCACAACGTAAAGAAATTGGGCATTGCGGCCGCACTCATGATCTTTCTATTTCTAGTGCTTTATAAATTTGATGGAGCCAATGAAGCGCTCATAAAAGATTTTTTAAAGACATTGTTGTTGGCAGTCTTGCTGATTGCATCTTTCAGCAAGGATAAGATAGAAGATGAATACACAAAACATGTTAGGTACCAGTCCTATTCACTTGCGTTTATTTTTGCTGTATCGTATGCTATTGGTATGCCTTTATTAAGTTTTGTTTTGGATCTTGTAATAAGCAATTTCAGGCGTGATGGTAATATAAATTTTCATGATATTTCTGCATTTGAAGTTTTGTTTATGCTTATCTGTTTTCAAATGTCGTTTTATGCGGTACTAAAAAGAATGGGCTGTGAAGAATAGAATAAAAATTGAACGTGCGGAATTAGATATTACGCAAGAAGAGCTAGCAACACGAATCGGTGTGTCTAGACAAACAATCAATTCTATTGAGAAGAATAGATATGTCCCTTCTACATTATTGGCATTAAAGCTATCGGCATTATTTGCAAAACCTGTGAATGATATTTTCATCTTGGAAAACGAGGATTGATGTGTGTTTCATGTTATCATAGGCTACTCTGTGTCAAGAAGGGGAATGTCAAATACGAAAAGAGTGAGCAAGAGATAGCTTTGTTCGTATAGTAGTTGCGCGATAGAAGGTGAGCAAGTGATATGGCTTATTAGTATTTAGCTTTGTTCGTTAACCCAACGCCACAACTGCATACTAACTGACGAAGAGATATTATTCACCGTAAATTTTAATAATAGTCCATTATCAATTTAAAATCCTACGCTCTATTATAGTCAGATATTATTTTACTCATAAGATAGGTACGATACTTTAGGGCGTGTCTTTTCATTTTCTGAAGTTGCTGTTTTGTGAAGCTAGATACATTTGCTCCGTAAGCCATGTGGTTCATGTTTATTGCTGAAGCATTTCTTAATCCCATGTGGTATTTATCGCCAGGGCCTAATTCCCAAGGGTGTTTAAGACCTAAGAAATGACCCATTTCATGTACGAGAGTAGATTTATCTTCCAGTCCATGATATGCAATATATATCCTATCAAATCGAGGACTATTTTTTGCATAACTTTCTTCACGCATTTTTAGTCGTGGGGTAAATCCCATTAGAGCTGCTGCAGAATTATCTTCACAATACGTGTCAAATAAATACACATTAATACCTCCTTTTTGTTCAAGGGGCTTTACTAGTCTATTTATTTGCGCATGCGCCCCTTTTCTAAAGTTTGCGTAAAGATCTGGCAAATATGCGCCTTCTGAATCCATAAATATTTCATTCAATTCAAAAACAATCTCTCCCTCAAACTCCTGATTGAGGTATTCTACGTTCTCTCCAATTTTTAAAGGTACATCCAAATCTAGGTTGTCTCTTCCCATCATATAAAAATTGATAGTAAGGACAGGTGTTTGTTTAGGGCTGTAGCTGTGATTTGAGGGAGAAAATGCAGAAAAGCAGAATAATAGAAGAATTGCAGTAATGCAAATATGAGAGAATTTTATTTTATGTATTGCTAGGTATTTACTCATTGATACTGTAACCAAAGTAAACACTAAATTATTGTATGGTTAGGAGAAATCAGTGATTTTCTTTTTCATTTTAATATTCAGAGACAATTATATTTGTTTTGCGATGACTGGTCGGTCTGATACACGTTTCCAATTCCCTACCTATTTGCTAAATGTCTTAAAAAGTACACGTATTAGCAATGCACGTTATTTTAACGGTAAAAATGGCTAATTGTAGTTAGAGATTTTAGACGTGCTGTGGCCAATTTTAAAGCCTATATCTAGCACCTATGGTTAACGAGGTTTTGTCCAGAGTATCATCATTTGGCCCTATAGAGTTAATAAAGTGATTGCTATAGCTTAATGCTGCATACAATCCCATATTTTCACTAAAGTTCTTTTGGATTCCTAATCCAACACTTGCTTGAACAAATAGATTCTCTCCGAAAGAGCCACCTTGTAAAAGACCTTTTGGATTTGTTTTTACGAGAGGTTCAAATCCTCTTATTGGAGGTGCAGGTGGAGGTGTTGAAGGTTTATTAATCTTTTCTCTTGGTTCTGTACTGGTATCAGCGTAGGATGCAGTAAGGATAGAATTTAATCCGAAGCCTAAATGTGCAAAACCTGACCATGAACCAATCTCGGCGATATAAAATTTGAGATTCATAGGTACAGTTATGTAAGTAAACGATATGTTTTTGAGACTGTACTCATTCAACTCATTTAATCCTCCAGTGATAACTGTAACTTCTTGTGGATCGTATAAGACACTTGAGTAACTTAAACCTGTACCTAATTCTATACCATCTGCTTTGATGTCATAACTTATTCCACCACTCAATCCTGCAGCGAATTTGCTATAGGGTGCAGTTTTATACACATGATTTATCGGTGTATTGATTAAGTTATTATCTACGGAGGCATGCATAGTTAACCATGTTTCTCCATCTGTTTTCTTTTTAGCATTAAAAGCTGGGTTAATATTTACAAATGTAGGCTTTAGCTGTGTTTCTGAATGATCTAAAGTAGAAGTCAGGGTAGCTAAAGGAGCAATGTTTGCTACAGTTGGAATATTGTTATACGCTAGTGTGTTATGGTTTGATTGTCCATGTTGCGTAAATGCATCAAAATGTTGATTTGCGTTTTGCTCTGGGGAATCTGAGTTAGATGATATCAGTTTTTTCTTAACATTTTTTATTTCTTGCGCAGTATTTTGCGTCGAAATTGCAATGCTAAAATTCGTGCCTGCAATGCTTTTGTTTCTTTTCGGTGTTTGAATCTTTTGCAATGGCTGCACATTGGCAAGATTAATTTTTTGCAATGAATTATCTAAAGTATAAATTTTGTTCTTATCAAATTCGAACTGTACTGGATTTGGTAGTTGTTGTGCAAACGTAATAAGTAGTAGTAAAAATATTACGAGTTCAAAAGCCTTAGAAGAGTACAGGTTTTGAATATATAGCGCTTGTGTTTCTAAACGTTCTTTTAGTAAAAGCCAATGGGAGGATTGAAATGAGACTGTGAGGTCATTCATTTTTGATTGAACTTCAGCATCAAGCTGATTATCGATCGCTTTTTCATATTCTGGTCCTAATTCAGAATCTAAACGCTTGCTAAAATCCTCCCAGGCATTACTATCGGATTCCATTCGCATGGATTCCATTTTATCTTTGATGATATTGTCAAATCGGTCCTTAGTCATTTCTGTGTATCCTTCTCTTCGCTAATATCTCTTTCAGCTTTTTTCTTGCTTTTACAAGATTTGATCGAGATGTACTCTCTGTAATTTTCAAAATGTCTGCTACTTCTCTATGTGAATACCCTTCTATTATGTATAAATTAAACACTGTACGATAAGCAGGAGATAACTCCTGTAAAGCGTTCATGATTTCTTTAGCGGCCATTTCCGAAATAACATCAGGTTCCAATGAGCTAACGCCATATGCGTTATCTAAAGACTCTGTACGTTTTCGTGCTTTTTTTCTATAGAGATCAATGGCAGTATTTACCATTATTCGGCGTATCCATGCTTTTAGAGAAGTACCACTATTGTACTTTGAAATGTTCCTAAAAACCTTAATAAAACCTTCGTGGAGGATGTCAAGTGCTTCCTCTTTGTCATTGGCGTATCGCATACAAACTGGAAACATGATCGAGTAATGATCTTCATATATCTTCTGTTGCGCCCACCTTTCATTACGAACACAAGCATCAATAAAATCTTTCTCGTCAAAATTGTAAACAAAATCCATGCGTAAATTTATCAGGATTTAATCGAACTTTCAAAATTATAACGGTTTTTAGCATTTTTTTGCTGCTTTCTTAAGTAATACTTAATTATTGCCAGTCGTAAGATTTTTATATACTCATTCGATTTATGTATTTTCGCGTGTATTTCAGAGAGTAATACATAAGGTATTATTTCTATATGAAGTTATATGAAGAAAGAAGATAACATGGCAAAAGGTGAAAACGTATCGGATAACTCGTTGGAGGGGATGTATAAGGAGTATTTCCTAGATTATGCTTCCTATGTAATCTTAGAGAGAGCTGTGCCTTCCATTGAAGATGGTTTTAAGCCCGTGCAACGAAGAATTCTGCACTCCATGAAGGTCATGGATGATGGAAGATTTCATAAAGTTGCAAATATTATTGGCCAGACGATGCAATACCATCCACATGGTGATGCAGCAATCGGAGCAGCGTTAGTGAATTTGGGTCAAAAAGATTTACTTATTGATTGTCAGGGAAACTGGGGTGATACTAGAACAGGTGATTCTGCAGCAGCAGCTAGATATATAGAAGCAAGACTTACTAAGTTCGCTTTAGATGTCGTATTTAATCCACAGACTACCGACTGGCAGTTATCCTATGACGGCAGAAAGAAGGAACCCATTGACCTTCCAGTAAAATTTCCAATGGTTCTTGCACAAGGAGTAGAAGGAATTGCTGTGGGTCTATCAACGAAGATTCTTCCACATAACTTTATAGAGCTCATAAAAGCAAGTATAAAGGTACTACAAGATAAGCGCGTTAAACTATATCCAGATTTTCCGAATGGAGGGATCATAGATGTGACAAATTATAATCAAGGAAAGCGTGGAGGAAGGATTAAATGCAGAGCTAAGATTGAATTACGCGATAAGAAAACACTTGCAATAACGGAACTCCCTTACGGTGTTACAACGGGTAGTATGATTGATAGTATCCTCAAGGCAAATGATAAAGGGAATATTAAAATCAAAAAAGTAATAGATAATACTGCAAAGGATGTCGAATTATTGCTTGAGTTGCCTTCTGGTGTTTCTCCGCAAGTGTCCATGGATGCTTTATATGCATTTACCAATTGCGAAATTAGCATTGCGCCAAACGCCTGTGTGATCATTGATAACAAGCCACACTTTATGAATGTGCAGGAATTGTTAAAAGTATCTACAGATAATACCAAGGCGCTCTTGTTAAAAGAGTTGGAAATTCGAAGAGAAGAGTTGCTAGAAAAGCTGCATCAATTTTCTCTAGAGAAGATATTTATTGAAAAGAGAATTTATAGAGATATAGAGGAGTGTGAGTCATGGGAAGCAGTACTCAAAGCTATAAACAAAGGGTTAAAAAAATATCTAACGGTTCCCGGTCAAAAGGCAGTAAAGGGGAAGGTGAAATTATCGCGTGATATCACTGAAGAGGATCTGACACGATTAACGGAAATTAAAATAAAGCGAATTTCCAAGTACAATACCTTTACTCATGAGGAGCGCATTAAAAAACACGAAGAGGAATTAAAAGAGGTAAAATCCAATATTAAAAACCTGACAGCGTATGCTATTAAGTATTTTGAAGATCTACTTAAAAAGTACGGAAAAGGAAGAGAGCGTAAAACAGAAATTGCAGAGTTTGAAACAATAAAAGCACGAAGAGTAGTCGCTAATAATGCGAAGCTGTATGTGGATAGAAAGGAAGGCTTTATTGGTACCAGTCTTAAAAAGGAAGAGTTTGTAACAGAATGCTCGGATTTAGATGATATTATAGCATTCACCAAAGACGGTAAATTTAAAGTTGTCAAATTAGGAGATAAGGTGTTTATGGGTAAGAATATTATCCATGTAGCTGTTTGGAAAAAGGGAGACGAACGGACTACTTACAATATGGTGTACGTAGATAGCAAGTCAGGTAAGTCCATGATGAAACGCTTTAATGTTAAAGCGGTGACAAGGAATAAAGAGTACGATCTTACAAAAGGAAATAAAGGCTCTAAAGTGCATCATTTTACCGCAAATCCAAATGGCGAAACAGATTATGTCTCTATTCAACTTACGCCCGCTAGCCGTGCCAAGAAGAAAACCTTCGAAGTGGATTTTGGAGAGATTGCGATTAAAGGTCGGGGTTCACAAGGAAATTTCATTACGAAGTACCCTGTGAGAAAAGTAACCTTGTTGGAAAAAGGACTTTCTTCACTGGGGGCAATGAAAGTGTGGATAGATAAAGTGACAGGGAGATTAAATACGGAAGAGCGTGGAAAGTTCTTGGGGGAATTTGATACAGGTGAACAATTAGTGGGAGTTTATAAAAATGGCACCTACGTTATTAGTGAGCTAGAAATGGATAAGAAATTTGACTATGTCAATTTATTAGACCTAGGAAAATTGGAAGAAGATACAGTAATCAGCGCCTTGTATTTTGATGGAGATAAATCATGGACTATGGTAAAACGATTTCTTGTAGAGACAACAACCATGGATCAAGAGTTCTCGTTTATATCCGAGCACAAATCTTCTAATTTGTATTATGCAACTTTAGATGAAGATCCCATCGTCCAATACACATTTAAAAAGGATAAGGTCAAAAAAGAAGTAGATCTGTTTATAGCAGACTTTGTCGATATCAAAGGTTGGAAAGCGCTAGGGAATAAAGTAGGTGAATTTAAAGTCCTAAAAGTGGAGGAAATGGAAGAGGTTCCTGAAGAAGAGGAGAGTGGAAAAATGGAAGCTAATGAAGCAAAGACTAGTGCAAAGAAATCTACTTCAAAAAACGCAACGTCCAAGAAACCACCGATTAAGAAGCAAAGCAATAAGAAAGGATCTAAATCTAAAGGGAAATCGGACTTACAAGCTGGAGATACGATAGAATTTGACTTTTAGAGAGTTTCAGCGTCTAAATTGTGCAGCTTCAATATTCTGCGTATTTTCACACAAAATAGATTGTTATGTTAATATTAGATATGGATATTACTTTGATGGGATTTGCTGTTCCAATGATAGTACTTGCCTTGCTTGTAGTTGCCTATCAACTGATTCAAGATGGGGAACTTTAATTAAGGTTAAGGCAGTGCTTATACAACTACACACCTAGTCTTGGGTATTGTGTTTTTAGGAACCGACTTTTTTAGCAGCATGGTCGTAGCCTTCTTGCCACCATTGCGACATTTGCTTGGGATCAAAATAGAATGAAAAGTTCGTAAGATTACGCGGAGTAAAATAGAAGTTTGCTTTCACATCTTTATTATAGATGCTTTCTAAGTGTCCTATGAGTATATCATGTTTACCTAATTGGCGTAGCATAAACTGCATAGATTGTAAAAGGACTTCAAATGCGTTGTTGGTTTTAGCATTCTGAATCAGTTGATGCCTGGGCGTAAGTACGATAACATCTATTTCTGTTGCCCCTAAGTTTACTGCTTCTTCTATTGGAATATAGTTTCCAAAGCCTCCATCTGCGTATTCAAAACCGTTTTTTTCTACTAGGCTCATAAACGGGACAAAGCTCGTAGACGCCCACATCCATTCTATAAAATCCTCATACTTATAATCAGTGGCAAACTTATATTCAATAGAACGTGTGGAGATGTTTGACACCGTAACCACTATGCTCTTTCCGGATTGTTGCGCTTTTATATGATCTTCTGGACTATAGGTGCGTCGTATTGTTTTAAGCAGATTTTTGTGTTCGCCGAATGTTTTTTTCTTTTTCAAAAACATTCGTGCAGTATTTTTGTGATTGATAGAAGAAGTTATTTCACCGTTCTTACCTTTCTTAAACTTAAATGGATTGATATTGTAAATGTCTTTATTGCCAACCGTGGTATAGATATCTTTAATCTTTTTAATTTCACCGATTGCCAATAGTGGAATGAGTAATGAACCAGTGGATGTGCCTACCATAATATCGTAGGAATTCTTCTGTTCGTTTATTAGGTACTCTGCAAAGCCTCCTGCAAAGGCTCCTTTACTACCACCACCACTTATGACTAATGCTCTCAATGTGTTAATTAAAGTAAGTATACAATTAGACTTCTACGGATGTTCTAAATTAAAATTTAGGCAAAAAAAAAGCTATCGTTATGATAGCTTTAAAAATAGTATTTATATTCTTTTATGAATCACCGTACATTTTCTTTCTGTACTCGGCATTCAATATTGTATTTCTTCTTTCAACAGAAGGTTTAACGAAGTTCTTACGTCTTCTGATTTCTTTTAAAAGTCTTGTAGATTTGAACTTTCGTTTGTAACGCTTTAGCGCTCTATCTATAGACTCTCCTTCTTTGATGTTTATTATTAACATATAATAGTTTCTTAAAAATTAGAGCGCAAAGAAATAGCTTTTTTTTGATTCTTTCAAGATAAAACCGATTAATTTAAAGCCTAAAGTGATGAAATTGGACAATTTTCTACTAAAAAGGGAACAAATTGGAGGATTTGAGAAAATCAGCCTTATAAATAAGTATTCGAAAAGTACCTTTAGCTGTATCCCCGGACTGGATGCGATGTTCAGTGGATTGCGTTTGGCGCACCGAAATGGGGTAAGTTCATTAATACCTTCTATTGATAATTTAGAGGATTTAAATAGCGCAAGAGCTTCTTATAATGGGATTATTTTATTCCCGTTTCCAAATCGTTTAAACAAAGGTCGGTATGTTCATTTGGGTAAAGAATATAACTTTCCGCTCAACGAAGTGGAGCGTTCAAATAATCTACATGGAGTTATCAATAAAGTATTTGCAATTGATAAAATTGATTTAGAAAAAGGGCGACTTTCCTTAAGCTATGCCCATAGCCAAGAAAATGCAGCGTACCCTTTTAATGTAATTTTAGAAGTGGAATACAGCTTAAGTAAAAATCAATTAGATGTACAACTAACTGTTAGGAATTATAGTGACGAGGTAATTCCTGTAGGGTTAGGCGGTCATCCTTTTTTTAGTTTTGATACACTTGTCGATGCGTTGCTTATGGAATTACCTGCAAGCCAATTTGTACAAGTGGATGATAATTTAATTCCGACGAATAAATTAATCAAGGCGGATAGGTTTTCTAAGTTGTGTAAAATTAATGAAGCAGAATTAGACAATTGTTTTGTTGTAGATAGTTTATCAGACTGTCATATATATTCGCCTAAAAATAATCTGCATTTTTATTTAAAGCAGGATAGAAATACTTTAAAATATTTGCATGTATATATTCCGCCTACAAGAGATAAGATTGCTTTAGAACCCGTAAGTTGTATCCCAGATGCGTTTAACAATGGTGTAGGGCTCATTCAATTAGAACCAAATGGATTAGTTAAGACAGGATATTCTATTTTGATTGCTTAACTTAACCTATATTATTGGAATAGATATTGATTATATATTATAAATAATTGAAAATGGAAAAAGCTAAAATTGCAGGAACGAGACCAATTCAAGTAGATTTGGTAGAAGGGAAAAAGTACACATGGTGCACATGTGGATTATCTGCAAATCAACCCCATTGTGATGGTTCGCATAAAGGGACTAGTTTTGTACCTATCGTAAAGATTGCAGAAGAAACTAAGACCGTGAATTTGTGCACGTGTAAGCAAACCAAGAAACCTGGACTTTGTGACGGATCTCACAATAGATTGTAATAATCACTTTCAGCGATTTAGTAAGCTAGTCATGCAATTACTGTTTATAAGAAACCAGAGTAATTTAAAACTTTAACCTAATGCGAAATCGTGGTGGACAATACTGAAATATCAAAATTCTAGATGTTGACAGGCGCTAAAGTGGCCACTAAATACAGCAACTCAATTCCAATTTCGTCTACCTTTGATTCATAGACTTTGCGTTCCTCGTTTGTATCATCTGAAAACTTGGGATCTACATATTTGAGAGAGAATCTATGATCAGCTCCATGGACTAAGGGACAATTCTGTTCAGCATTATCACAGACCATTACCGCAATAAAGCCTTGTTTTGGGTTATTCGTATCGTTGTAAACCTTTGAAAACATTAATGAGCTGATGAGTTGAGAGCTTAGGGTGTAAATAGGGTTGGCATTTGTGCTGAGCTTCTCTAGTGGAAAACCCTTTTGCTGAATTGCACGCACCATTCTTTCATTGAAAGCAGTATTCACTGTTCCACCTGAATACGCTTGAATATTATTTATGCCGTAAAATTCACATGCCGCCCTTAACCACATTTCACTGAGCTGACTCCTACGCGAATTATGGGTGCAAATGAAATTGAGTTTTGTAACGCCATACTTTTCTATTTGGTCTTGCATAAGTGCACGTAATTGCATTAAACGCTCTCTTCTTTGGGGACTTAGACTTTCTTGTTTAGAGATAAGAGTATTTATATAGTTCCTAGGTAGTTTATGCATAAAAATATTTTATATGTAAAGTATTTGCTTGCAAGAATTCGAGTAAATTTACTTTTTGGTCCTAAAATGGGTCCTTTTGACATTTATTTGGGACAAAGATAGGGGTCAGCTGTCCTAAACTTGTCTTATATATACACGACTTATTAACACTCAATAGTTATTGTTTCGCTGCTTTATGCAGATGAGAATGAAACTTTTGAAGTGACCGAACATACTAGAGATTAGAAATCTGGATAATTTGCAATCTTAAGTAATGGAGGTCCACGCTGATTTTGCTTTAAAATTGCTTCTAAGTCTTGGTGGATTAAGAAGTAACTAGCAGCCAATTTGTTTAAACACGAATCGGCTGCTTTTTTTTTACTCTAAACCGAAACCGAGTCCCACTCCAATAAAATTCTCTTGAAATTTATTTTTACCAATACTGAAGTTTAAATTATAGGCACCGTCCAGAAAAGAAAGGTACACTCCAGTACCATAGCCATAACTCCAGTCATCGAAGCTAAATTGTTCATCATTAAACACGCGACCAATATCATAATAGAACAAGAGCCCATAATTAAACGGGAAGATCTTGTTTTGTAGGGTGCCGACTGAATGTCTCAACAGAAAATTGCTGTAGACACTTGATGAACCTAATAGAACATTACTTGTATAATTTCTAAGGTTGTTATTATTACCTAAAGAACTTAAATGATAGAATGGAGTCTTGCCATAGTTATAAGAGCCTCCCAGTTTGATAGCTAACGTCGCTTCCTTTATAAGTTCAAAACTGTGATATTCAATTAATGACGCTTCCGCTTTTCCAAAAAAGTTTTTGTTATCATTCAGTAGTTTATAGAGCCTGTGATTCATTATAAATCGAGCGCCACTCCTTGGAAATGTTGTATTATTCAGTAAATTAATTTCCAATTGAGTGTAAAAAAAATTACTAGCTGTATTCCCAAGTCCTAGTAGACGATTATACTGTGGTAAGTCAAAAATTGTTGCGTTGTCATCCTCTCGACTTGTAAAATATTGTTCAATCCCAATTCCAAACTCAATACTGCTTTTATTGAAGAATTGCTTATCCATTCCAATAGAAACACTGTAGTTGTTATTTCCAAAGTCATAGAATTCATTATTTTCTAAAATGGGATTTATTCTAGTATTATTACTTATCCCGAAGAAATCATCATAGTTCAGGTCGTTAATTCTAACAGAGTATCTTACTAATAGATTTCTATCATTCCAGAATTGTCTATACTGATATACACCATCTGTTTTGAAATTATCAAACCCTGGAACCCATGCGAAACTACCCACTATTTTATGTCGGTAGTCTGGCTTATTGAACCCATGGTTGGCAAAACTAAATGCACCTGCAAAGAACAAACCAAAATCAGTCGTATAGCTAGGTGCTAATACTGGTAAGAAACTGTTGAACTCAAAATCATAGAGATCAAATTCTGGATCCTGATAATCTTTCTTTATTTGAGTGTTTTCTCCTGCTTCTATTTTGTCCTTACCATATTTATCGTAGATTTTAGTAACTGAACTACCTCCTTTGACTTTTGCTAGGTCACGTATAATATCTTCTCCTTTTCCTCCAATAATTCGTACAGGAATCGTGTGGTCACATTCTCCTGTAATAAGAAATTGATCATCCTTCCCTAAACCATAGAGGTCAATAATTTTAGTGTCTTCTGGAAAGAACATTTTTTCAAAAATGAGTTTATCATTTTTTGCTCTACGTAGTGCTACATGTACAGAGCCGTCCAGATTTCGAGTTACATTAAAGACCTCCTTATTATTGGTCCCTACAAATAAACCAGACTTATTATAGATGCTATAGAGATTCTCTGCAGCTTTCCCTAGTTGGTCCAATCGTGCTGTCAAATTCGTCTTTACCCGTTCTTTGGAAATATCTTTCATTTCAGCAGGCAGGGTTTCAAAGGCAGCATCTATGTTCTGTTCATTGAACGAACTTTGCAAGTAATCAGCAGCATCCTGCCAATCCTCCTTTGTCATCCTTGACCCTATAAAATTTACCAAATGCCTACCTTGATAAGTTATTGCTCTTACATTATCCAAGTCTTCCGTGAAATCAGCATAGAAAGGCACATAATATTTAGCAATTGTTGGGATAATTCCCTCATATATGGCAAACACGTGATCGCGATCTTTAGGGATAGGCACAAATTTGTAATGATCAACCTCTTTATAACCTGCCCATTTCCAATTATCTCCATGTTTATCCCAGTCTCCAGTCCAAACATCAAAAAGAATTGATTTTGCAAATGCTTTTGTGTCAATGTAATTCTTATTGTCTTTAGCAAGCAATCTATACATTTGGTTTGAAGAGAAAATTTTGTCTGCATCCGCAAAGCCTGGTCTGATCCCTTTTTTCCCCTTTGGTCTCTCTTCCACACTTCCTAGTATGTGCGCAAAGTCTTCCCTAAATATTCCCAAACTAGGATCGTCTGGCATAAGATACGCGCGAGGACGTGCGTGTAAAATATCTGTATTGTCCAGTAAATTTGAAACAAGTATATCACCGAATGGCAGTTGATTACTTATAAGCTCTTGTGTGTAACTTGTAACTAAGGTGTTACGGAAAGGATCATATGGGTCCCTGCCTGTATCTTTATTGACAGATCTAAATGCAAATTGCTCTTTATTTTTATTTATAAGTTTTAATGAATTTGTTTGTTTTCCACCTCCTTTACCGAATGCTTTTAAACCACCATAGTCATTTTGTAAATCGAGATAGGGAATAATAACTTCAGTAGACCAGTCTTTTCTATAGTGTTTCCCCATAAAGGCTTTAATGAAACCACCTGCACTATATTCTTCGCCAGGTATGACCCTACCAGTTTTTGATTTTGGGATATTGTCATCCTTAGGTGCTTCAGAAACATCCATATCTGTTTTGCAATCAGAAAATTGATAATTAATGATTTTGTCATCAGCAATGTGTTCAGTGCAAGGGGATAGCATTACATAGTCTACGTAGCTATTTGTCTTGTTTTTATTTTCAGTATTAAAGACTTTAGCTTTGACGCGCCCGTCTTTATAAAGGGATATACACGTAAATCCTTGGTTGTATTGGGTGAATAGAGAGTTTTTATTTTTTGCACCCGTTTTAACAGAGGATGTAGCGCCACTATTGATATGCAAGTTGCCATCCACATTTTGAATTTCGATAGAATGCTCATGACCAGAGAGATAAATCAATCCATGGTGTTTTTCTAAAACACGTTCCATTAAAGTTCTAAAATGTTGATAGCGTTTGTTTGATAAATATGCTCCTGATCCATCGTTGTTTCTGTAGGCGTAAAATAGACTTCCTAATACAGGAACCCATTCAATCAGCCTAGAGCCCTTTCCTGCGTAATATCCATTTGAGTGAACAGGATGATGGCCAGCAATTATAATATTTTTGCCTTCATTATCTTCTATGAGGTCGTCTAGTTCTTCCCAAAATTCTGTTTCAAAGAGGAGGTCACAATAAGAGCTAAATCCTTCTTGTTTTGCATGTGTTGTTAAAAACCATGATGTGTTAATACTCAGCAAAACTGTATTCTTATCTATTTTAGTTTCATGTGGTCCTGGACATCCATCGTTAGGCAAGAAAGCCTTCTTAAACGTATCTTCAATGTTGTCTTCCACATCTTTTACATATTTAGAACCGGTCGCGCTAAGTTGGTTCCATTCTTTGTCTCCTGGAAAAAATCGAACGTCTATATCTTGTTTTGATTTTAAAGAACTAAGTCTCTCTGTTAAGGGCTTGTTTAATTTTTTACGTGTAGAAAAGTCACCCAGAAAAAATATACTAGATGGATTTTCATCATTCTCAACTATATTAAGAAAATTAGTTAGGAAAGCACTACTTGCATCCAACCCTGAAATGTTTCCAGCTAAATATATAGCACGATAGGGCTTTTCTTGTCCAAAGAGGTTTATGCAGAGCACAGAGAAAAAAAAGCAGAGTAACAAGGATTGAAATCTCATGAATAAATCTACAAAACCTAGTTATTATTATAAGTCATATAAGACTATTTTTGGTTTAAAACATTAAAAAGTCAACGCATTTAGACATTAAATTTAATTAGAACGTTATCATACTTGCGCCACGCTTAAAACTTAAGTGTTGCATTTACACCGATCTGCGTTGCGCGCGCTCGACTACTAAAATAATTATGAACAAATAGTGGAGTCAATGCTTCTGATAAATAAAGGTATTCTCCAAAGGAAAACCTAGAACCAATATCACAGATAATTTTAACCCCAAGACCTGCGCTCCAAAAGGTATTGTTTAAGTGCGATTGTTGTGTGGTGATATTGCCATTCTGAAGTACATTGTCTTGATGACCAGTATTTAAAAGGCAATATCATTTTTTAAAGAGAGAATATAATTGAGCCCCATATTAAGATTTAGAGTTGTACGGAAATACTCTCTTTCAAATAGATGAATATCTAGAGATGGAGTAAATTGGAGAATCTTTATTTTATTAATAGAATTAATGGATGCATTCAATGCGCGCGTCTTATCTGTATTGGTTGACGCACACCTAATCTTATTGTCAGAATCTACAAATCCATAAGGCGTTGCTAATCTTAGGTTGTTGAAGTTTTGAGTTCCATTAGTTTCTGTACTCACATCATATCCCGGTGTTGTATTGTGTCCAGATTCTATTCCTTAGTCTAAAACAATCTGCTTATGATTTTTTGACAAATTTGGTAAGAATAACGATTTGTTGCCCTTCGACTTTGCCTTCAATATGTTCAGGGTTATCATGGACAAGCCGAATACGTCGCACAGCCGTGCCTCGCTTGGCTGTAAATTTTGCTCCTTTTACATTTAGATCTTGAATAAGTGTCACCGTGTCTCCTGCTGTAAGAATATTCCCATTCGCATCTTTGTGAATGAGACGAAATTCTGAGGAACCATGTTCTGCCCATTCTTTAGTTTCATCACTTAAGAAGAGCATAGCTAATAAATCACTTGCCCACTCTTCCTTTTTTAGTTGACTAAGCAGTCTATAAGACACAACTTGGACAGGGGCATATTCGCTCCACATGGCTTCATTTAGACAGCGCCAATGGTTAACATCTACTTTCGGCTCGCCTATTTTTGATTTGCATAAATTACAAATAGCAATTTGCTCGTTGAGATGTTCCCCAGCTTTAGGACTGACAACAAAAGTGGAAAGTGATTCAGTGTTACTGCAGAGTTCACATCTGTTTTCACTTCTGTTTTGTAGTTCTGTTGAAATATTCATATTTCTATAATTGTCTGGTGAGATCTAATTGAGGGTTATTCCTAGTGCTAAAATTATATTGTTATTTCCAGTTTGGACGCTGATGGAAATATCTTCTGGGTTTGCTTTCTTGGTAAATAGATAGGCTGACACCATCCCTAAAGTGGCTCCAGCAAATACATCCCAGTAGTCATGCTTCTTTACAATTCCTTCCACGCGACTATATCCCGTAAAACTTGATAACACATACACAGGCAATCCATATTTCCAACCATATCGCTTTTGTATATGTGCAGCAGCATGGAAAGCCACAGAGGTATGCCCAGAGGGGAAGGCGTTGTATGCCTCAGATGGATCAGGACGCTTTTTTCGAATGGTCCGTTTCAGCCCATGCGTTACTAAAAAGGTGGTACCGAATCCATATGCAAACTGTTTTAATCCTGCTTTGTCTTTTTTTATCCCACTAAATGCAAGTGCTGCCAGAGGTAAGCCTACTTGGATATAATCTCCTGATGTTTGAATGGTTTTTTTATAGCTATCAGACTGAGCGCTAGCAGCAGTCATCATTGCAAAGCAAAGAATGGATAACAGCGCTTGTTTAAATTTCTTCATCATAGTAGAGTTTATAATATTTTCTACCATCTTCATCACGCCCCTTGGTTATCATGTTGCGATTTCCATGAATGTAGACATGGAAGTTTTTATCAAGTTTCAGAACGCTCTTAAATACTCTGGATTGATTTTTTACTGCAGCCATATTTACAGAAAACGAGTCTTTCAATGCAACATCGTTTAGGTTTTGATATTCTTGCTTATAGTCATTAAACTCTTTAATGACTTCTTCGTCTCTAAATATTTCTTTTGTGTATTCTTCGGAGTCAAATTTTTCTTCTTGCTCTAGAAAAGACTTAGATCGCTGAAGAATACCTACTTCCTCGCTTTTGTCCGTATTATACATGGGCTTCATTCTGTCTTCTATAAAATTCTTCGTCGCACCTATGTATCCTTTTGTATTCTGAAAATCGTCGTCTCTGAATTTTAATTTAAGAAAATCTTTTTGCCAAAATTGTGCTTTCTTTTCTGTGTTGGATTTATCAACGGAACATACTTTGTAACCCGTACTCTGTTCCGTGTTGAATATGATGCAGGCTTTGTCTATTTGAGAAAGAAGAATACCTTCAATGGCAGCAAACGTATATTGTTTTTCTTCTTGTGCTAGATGAATAAAGTCATGCTTCTTTTCTGATTTGAATATGCAAATCGCATCTAGCATTTCATCTTCAATTAGCACATTATTTACATAGGCGATCATCACATCGCCAGATTTTATGTTTGGGTGTTGTGAGTTTTTATGTAGATGTTGTGCTATCGACCTAGAATGATCTAAAAGACTGTCGGGTTGCTCAAAAATTTGTTTGGAAAGTTCGTAGACAGGGTGATACTCTTTACTATTGTCAAAGCTATAGAACTCTCCAAGTGTAAAGTTTTTAAAGAAATATTGCAAAAGATTTGTTTGTAGTTTGTCACTATGTATATCGCTCAGTTCTGCGCTAAGCTCTAAGTTTTCTCCTTCTTCTAAACCTAGGTAGTGCGCGCACAGGTTTTGTATTCTTGCTTCTAAAGTATTTATCATTCTAATATGTAATTTTCGTATTCATGTTCTAGTTCCCTCTTGAGTTCATAGAAGAATCTAGTTTTTTTTATAATGGTTTGGCATCGTTCATCATATTCTGATACCATTCTATTGTCACGGATTAGCTTTACCGCTTTAGTGAACGAACCACTTATGTTATTATGGAGTGGTGTTGAATAAAAATCATATGTGTCCATAAATTCCAGTGCTGTTTCAGTAGTAAATAAATAGATATCAATCATCTCATAACTAAAGATGGCTTCTTTTGCTAAGTTTCTGAGAATGTTATTTATTTTTTGAATGCGTGGTCTTCTTGGTTTGCGGAAGCTTTTGGTTGCATACTTAGATGCTATATTTTTTTTAGCTACCGCATAGAGTTTTGTTCGATCTGCATCCGATCCCAATTCCAGTTTGTAGAATTTCTTAACTGCATCTAGTTTGGTGTAGAGTTGTTTTAACTCTGTCCTCAGGTCTTCTTCTTCTAATTGGTTGATATGTTTGATAAAAGTGGACTTACGCACACGTACACAATTGGTGCTACAATGATACGGATATATGAGAATATTGTCAGATATGCGCTCGAATTTTCTATGCGCTCAGGGACTTTTGTATATGTTCTATCGGGAAAATGGCTGATTTTGATCAGGAACCAGCCATAAAACAAATTAAATGCTGATACCACACGACTGTAGCATCAGATTAATAACACGCTTTGCATTTAAGTAATTACTATAAACTACAAAAAGTAATATCTGTTATATCTAAGTTGGATTAATCACTCTACTCGTTAATATATATAGGAATGAATAGGTTAGCAAACATATATGTATAAGCTCTCTTTTTTATTCAAAGAATAAACTTGTTCGTGTTGACTAGGAATCGATTTAATATATAGTAACGTGCTCATATAGGGGCAAAAAAAAACGGAAGAATATATCTTCCGCTGGTAATGCTTATAAGGGTGTGCGTTTCTCAATACGCAAAAAGGGTGTTATAAAATAGTGTTCTATTAAGACACTAAAAGGGTGTAAAAACTCAGCGATTTCTCAAGTCGCTATTAAAGGGTGTTTCAGTTCTCAATTAAGGGTTATAAGGGTATCTCAATTAAGTGTAAAAGGGTGTTATTTCAACTATAAGGGTTATACAAGGTGTTTTTCAACTATAAGGGTGTAAAAAAAATCCATTGTTTCAATCTCGATTCACTTTTAAGACGCGTCAGAAAAGAAAAGACACATTTATCTTAAGTAATTGGGTGCAATTTGTAAAGTGTCTTGCAGTAAACAGGTGGAAAGGGATATCATAAGTAAACTACATGACGTATCTATATGGGGTCTGAGCCAAAGTTAATTACAAGATTTCAAAATCTATAGTAGTTATAACTACTTCATAATCCTGAGCACTTTCTGCGCTATAGGTAGTATCACAAGGCCACTAATTCATCTGTTTTTTAATTTTAAATAAAAGTAAAACTTAAACAGTAGGTGATGTTCTTTGTTTAAGTTTGTGAGATAAACGGAACATTTTAACATTTTTAAATCTCTACATAATGATAAAATCAATAATTAAGATATCGCTACTAGTAATTATTGCTATACCATTATCTGCTCAACAGATTACTGAATCTCTTCAGTTAGGCCATAATAGTTACAAACAGGGAGATATGGAAGAAGCATTAGTATTTTATAATCAACATATAGAATCGAAACCTCAAGACCCTATTGGATATTTATACAGGGCTAGGACATATAATGTATTGGGGAATAAAAAACTGAGTCAACTAGATTTAAGTATTGCAGAGAAATTAAACCCACTTGCTTTGATGTACATGAATCCTGCTTTAAGGTCGGTTCATTATGCTAAAAAATCATATAGTTACGATTTTGATGACCTAGAGAGCAATTTCGTTAAGTCACCCACCAATCTAGAAGCTTATAGAGATATAATTGAAGAGATAGATTTGGGCCACTCGCAAGATAGTTTAATAGAAATTGTATTAACAAAATTGAATCAAAAGAAAATTGACGAAGCGGAAACAACATTAAACCAAGTAGGGATTACGAATTTGAATAAATCAATTGTGTTAGATCTTAAGGGAAAGGTCAAACTAAAGAGGGGTGAGTATAAAGCTGCAGAGGAGTTGTTTCTGAGTTCTATCAACCATAATCCAAACTTTGTGATAGCCTACCATAATCTTAGTATTTGTTATAGTCTGCAAGGTGAGCATGATAAAGCAAAGGAAAACCTTAACGAAGCAATTTTACTTAAGGATGACGTTTCAATGTTTTACTTCACTCTTGCCAAGCTCAATGAAATTAATGGGAATAATGATGCTGCTGTTGAAAACTACAAAAAAGCTCTGAGCCTCGATAAAGAATACAAGGAGGCAATGGTAAATTATAGCCAATTGTTAAAATCACTTGGGGAGTACGATCAGGGTTTAAGTTATCTTACGAAAGCTATAGACTTGGAAGATGAAAACGAAAGAATTTACTTTAAGGCTAATCTTCAGTTTGTATATGGTGAATATGATGAGTCATTAGAATTGTATGAATCATATCTCTTGTCGAATCCCGGTGATTCAGATGCTTTATATAATTCTGGATTGACCAAAATCCTTTTAAAACGTTCAGAAGAAGGGTGTGCAGATATTGAAGAAAGTTTAAAGCTTTCGAGTAGTGATAAGCGGCAGAAATTATACAACATGTTTTGTGATACGGGCTTATTCCCTACATTCTAAATGCTTGAAAATACAAATGCTGCTTTAATTACTTTCCTATACAAAACCGACTAAAGATAGATTCGAGTAAATCGTCAGAGCTAATTTCACCAGTAATTTCTCCAAGGCTATATAAGGATTGACGGATATCCATAGCAACCAGATCAGGGCTTAAGCCAATGTCTAGGCCATGAAGGACCTTTGATAAAGAGGTACTTGCATTGTGCAGTGCTTCAAAATGTCTATTGTTCACTATGATTGTTTGGTCTAACATTTCAGAATTGTCAATAACATTCTGATACAATAGGCGTTTAAGAGCTTCTATGTTCATTTTATTAATAGCGGATGCGGACAACAGATTTTTTGCATCTATTAATCCATCTTTATAATAGCTTTCTAATTCTGTATACGGATTTAAATCCATTTTGTTAGCGACAAAGAGTTTTTTAGATTTTAATTGCAGGTCTTCATTGACTTGTAAGAACTCATGGACGTCATCCCAGAGATCTTGCGGTTTGGATTCAGTTACATCAAAGACATAAACAATCAAGGTAGATGTATTTATTTTTTCTTTCGTTTTCGCTACACCAATCTTCTCTATCGCATCTTGTGCCCGCCGAATACCTGCCGTATCGATAAGTCTAAATTTAATGCCTTCTATGTTTAAGCTTTCTTCTATCGTATCACGTGTGGTGCCAGCAATGTCAGAAACAATTGCACGATCTTCATTGAGCAGAGCATTTAGTAGAGTGGATTTTCCAGCGTTTGGTCTGCCTGCTATCACAGTGGCTACTCCATTTTTTATGACATTGCCATATTGGAATGATTGGATGAGTTGTTGCATCACCTTTTGGATTTTTATAACAAGGGTTTTTAGTTTAGTGCGATCAGCAAATTCAACATCTTCTTCTCCAAAATCCAACTCCAATTCGATCAAAGCAGAAAAATCAATAAGCTCTTGTCGTAAGGTCTTTATTATATTTGAAAATCCACCACGCAATTGCTTGAGAGCAAGATCATGCGTGGATGCATTTTCTGCTGCGATTAGATCAGCTACGGCCTCTGCCTGAGACAGGTCCAATTGACCATTTAGAAATGCACGCATTGTGAATTCTCCGGGCTTAGCCATCCGCGCACCATTGCGGATAAAGAGTTTTACGATCTCTGATAAAATATAAGGAGAGCCATGACAGCTTAGTTCTATGGAATTTTCTTTTGTATAACTTCGCGGCGCTCTGAAGACTGTTGCCATGCATTCGTCGAGCATTTGGTCTTCTTCGTTTTTTATTTTTCCATAGTGGACGGTATTGCCCTCTACTTTGCTAAGGTTTTTTCCAAAGAAATATTTGTCAACAATTTCGATTGCAACATTTCCGGAAAATCTTATAATACCTATGGCACCCTGTCCTGGAGGTGTTGCTATTGCTACTATGGTTTCATTTATTTGACTCACGCTGCAAAGATATATTTATATCTGTGCCTTAATTAAACTCGCTTATTTCTTTTGCTTAAATAACCAGGTCAATAATTGAGGCTCCTTGTAAGCACGATCCCATATGTTGTGTTCGCCATCATGATATTCTGTGTACCGAGGATTTCCACCCACTTCAATAAAATTGGAAATAAAATCTTGCGATAGTTCAACTGGGACCACTGGATCTATAGCGCCATGGAAATTCCAAAGGGGAACATGAGCATATTGATCCACTTTTGTTGTGTCAGCGCCTCCGCAAATAGGTACGGCAGCAGCAAATAGAGTAGGTTTTCTACTCAGAAGATCAAAGGTGCCAAAGCCACCCATCGATAAGCCAGAAATGTAAAGTCTTGTTTTGTCCACTTGTGGGTCATCTAATACCTTGTCTAAAATTGACATGACTTCTTGCATAGCGGGAGTAGGAGATTCACTTGACTCTACTGTCCATTGACCTCCACCTCTGTTTACATGCGCCCAATAATCATCTTCAGGGCATTGAGGGAAGATTAATATACAAGGATTTATATTTTGTAGACTATCTGAACTCAAAAGAGGAGCGATGTGGACTAATTGGCTTTCGTTGTCGTCTCCACGTTCACCTGCACCATGTAAGAATAATAGAAGTGGAAGTGTCTCCCCCTTTTTATAGGCCTCAGGATAAAAACTACGATACGGTAGCCCCTTATCCGTTGTGTTAGTTTGCCAAGTAGAGTTTTCTTGTTTGCATTGGTAGAACATCACAATAATCAATGTAAAATAGATGAAACGCATAGTATTTATGTTGAGCTAAACCAATATAAGAAAAAAGTTAAGCAGAAGATCCGTAGTAAACCACAAGAAGTAGTAGAAATGAGACAAAACTGGTTTACTTTTTGCAGTAGAATAATGTTTAGATGGAGAAAGCTTTCAAGCCTACGCGGGCAAATATATCTAGAGATTCTATTCAGAGGTTATATATCTCTATGCGCCATCTTTTTTTAAGAGGCTCCTATAAGCCTTTAGGCGTCTCAGGTGAGGCTATGATTAATGCGATGTTAAACCTCCAGCCAGAAATTTATGGAAGCATTAGAGATCAAGAACGCGTGGAACTAGACGGTCTTTTATATATATTTCAAAGATTACCAGAAGGGATAGAGGAGTGTCGCTATGTGAAAATGATCGGGCGTGAAGGCTATGCGAATTCTGGTTTTGAAGCTATCGTGCCTAGTAAGCGGAGAAGAAACTGCTATAGGATAGATGATGAGCAGATGTATATAGAAATGACGAGAGGGAGAAGTGATGTTTATGATGTCCTTACCCATTTGACATTTATGTATATCGAAGCAGAAAAAATACGAAGGAACGCGTTAGATTCAAAAAACAGGATGAAGCGTGAATGGAAGATGCTGGGTAATATCATTGAACAAATAAAATTAAACAAACTATACAATAAGGAAATCGCTTATGCGTATTTAAGTGTTTTGCTTGGACGTACGCTTAGTGAGACAATAGAGGCCTGTGATAAGTTCGAAGAAGCCAAAAAAGTGAATAGCCTTTTCAATATTGTGTATTGGTTGGGCCAAAGAAGCATTGAAGAAGAAACGGAACAGATTGATCGTGAGATCAGCTTTTCGACGTTCTTGCAAGATACGGTAGGGAAGCATATGCATGGAGGAATTTGGGCGAGTCGCATTAAAAAATACTTAGTTGATAATAATTTACATGATAGACCTGTCCACATTATCAGTTCGAATATGCACAGTGTCCGTAATGCGTTTTTTGCTAAAGATGCGTTAGGAATGAAGCAGCACAGCATACAAACAATTGCTCAAAAACTATCCTTAGCAAAAGCAGTAAAAGAAAACGAGAAAGTAAGAAAGTATGCTTTAAAGAATGGAATGGTAGAGCTTGTTGATGATAGTGGCACAAATATTAATGTACAGATCTTTGACTGCTCAAAAATAAATCTTACTGGAATAAAAAAACGAAAGACGCCCAAATCAAAAGAAGTAATTGTTGTGATGGATTACGCATTTGGTGAACAGGCGTTTGAATTGATGGATGAATTACTGAAACCCTATGAAAATGGTAACAAGATTCCCATTAATTTTACCTCGATAAACGTTATGGGTAAGGCAGGGATTTTAGCTGGGAAGAAAGGAGATATTATGGTCCCATATGCACATATTTTCGAGGGTAGTGCAGACAACTACACATTCAAAAATCAATTTAATACGGCTATATTCAAAGGTTCTGGTTTAGAGGTCTACAATGGTCCAATGATTACTGTATTAGGTACGTCTTTACAGAATCGAGATATCCTTAGATATTTCCATTTATCTTCATGGGGTGCATCCGGATTAGAAATGGAAGGCGCACATTATCAAAAAGCAATTCAAGCAGCTTCTCAAATTAGAAACAGTGTAAAAAAATCGGTTGCGCTGCGTTATGCATATTATGCTTCAGATAATCCGTTGCATTCTGGGAGTACTCTCGCATCTGGAGGGTTAGGCGTTGATGGTGTGAAGCCAACGTATTTGATTACTACGAGTATATTAGAATCGATCTTGAACTAAATCAAACCTTCTTAGTTTATTCTCCTAGTATATCTAAAGCATTCGAGACATTGTGCGCTCTTATCTGCAGCTACTTTACTTTCAAGAACATGGAGCAATAACATTTTCTCTTCAGGATCATTAAGCGCAATCGTTTCACTCAATAACCGCGTGAGTATTATATCACCTTTTGGGTTTGCACATGCAAAAAACTGAAACATCGCAGTTTCTCTACTTATTCTATCAGGGATACTACTATAGATTAGACCCGAAGGCTTAAAAGTCTCGGACCTATCTGAATTATCAGGTAGATTTTTAGGTTCTCTGAGTTGCATTCCAACATTTTTGCTTGAACCTAAACAGCTTTTTATTTCTTCAGCCGATTCCACGCGGGATAAGAACTCTATACCTTCATATGTCGCAAACTCTATGCTTTGAGATTGTTCTTTACTGATAAATGCGTTTGTCTTACACGCTTGTAGTAATGCACAGATAATTAGAAGACTTAGGATTTGAATGGATTGCATGCGTTTGTGTTTGGTTAATTTCTGAATATGAAGCTAAGTATATCTTCATGAATTATTTCTATTTTTATATCAAAATTATATCCATGCCCACAAAAATTGAAAAGTCTACTATCAAGTTTCTGAACGATCTCGCCAAGAATAATAATCGCGATTGGTTTAAGGCAAATAAAGAACGCTACGATGTTGCGTATGCAAACGCAAAAGCATTTATGGCAGATTTGGAGAAGGCGATGCAGAAACACGATACCATAGAAAAGTCAAAACTGTTTCGCGTATATAGAGATGTGCGTTTTTCAAAAGACAAAACACCATATAATGCAGACTTGCGTTTTTCATTTACAAGAGAGGGGGCATACAGACGCGGAGGATACTATTTAAAAATCGGAGCAAAAGAAAGTTTTCTTGCAGGTGGTTTTTGGAGACCAGAACCCAAAGATCTTAAGTTGATCCGTTCACACCTTGCCGTAGATGCAAAGCCTTTGCGAAAAATAGTTGCTAGTAAACGGTTTAAAGATAACTTCGGAATTCTAGAGGGAGAGAAAGTGAAGTCTGCGCCGAAGGGCTATATTAAAGAACATCCTAACATTGATCTGCTTCGTCACAAGTCTTTTACTGTGGACAAAAAGCTAGATATGAAACTTATCACTAGTGACGATCTCATCAAAGAAGTAAATAAAGGCTACAAAGCCATGCGACAGTACTTTGATTACATGAGTGAGATACTCACACATGACTTGAATGGCGTACCATTATACGGATAGAAAGCTGCTAAAGGAAATTAGAACTTTTTTTTAGTGTAATTTTGCTCACTCTGTCTGAGCTGCCAAAAGTGAAAAATGTATTTAGGTATTCATATGATGCCCCCCAAAATACTGAGGGCTGGTCTAGTTCGCCAAAAGCAGCTATAACTTCTGATTTAGTGCTGCCAATTTTTATGCCTTCCGGCGTTTCTCCTTAAAATGGTTCGCGTACAGTAACCCAAGTTGTTTCTTCATCTAAAGATAGAAGGTCGTGTTTCATTTCTTCAAGGAGTTGAGTGGAAAAAGCTCCTTCAATAAGCTGAAGAGAAATTTTTAATCCTTGATCGTAATGTAAATAAGAGTTAGCATGTTCTCCGAACGGTTTGAATGATAGGCTATCGTATTCACCTAGAGCTTCGATAGCTGTATGGCTAGGAGCACCTTGGCAAACATTAGAAACTGACTGATTTGGCAAAATTTAGTTTGAGTCCATTTCGCCGCAATCATCTGAGCAATCAAACAAAACGATTGTAATGAAAAGAAGGATTCGCATTTACATTTATAAAGTGGTAACACGCGTAAATTACATATTGAATTGTTGGTAATCAACTTAGGCCTTATATACGATCTTACGCATGCGAATACTCTCTGGTGTGACCTCCAAATATTCATCCTTGCTGATATACTCCATAGCTTCCTCAAGAGAAAACTGAATCTTAGGAGCAATCTTTGCAGCATCATCAGCACCAGAAGAACGCATGTTAGAAAGTTTTTTTCCTTTGATTACGTTTATAGCAAGATCATTCTCTCTTGCATTTTCCCCGATCACCTGTCCTTTGTAGACCTGGTCTCCTGGTTCAATAAAGAATCTTCCTCTATCCTGCAATCTATCAATAGCAAATGCAAGTGCTTGTCCTTGCTCCATAGATACGAGCGAACCTTTAATACGTCCAGGAATGTCTCCCTTATATGGTTCGTATTGTAAAAAACGGTGCGTCATGACTGCCTCTCCAGCTGTAGACGTTAGCATGATATTTCTAAGTCCAACTAATCCTCTTGAAGGAATTTCAAATTCCAAATGTTGTACGTCTCCTTTCGGCTCCATAATCTTCATTTGTCCTTTACGTTGGGTAACTAGTTCAATTGCCTTACCTGCGTGTTGCTCAGGTACATCAATTACTAACATCTCTACTGGCTCGTGTTGTCTGCCATCTATTTCTTTGATAATAACTTGCGGCTTTCCTACTTGCAGTTCATATCCTTCTCTACGCATCGTTTCTATAAGCACGGATAAATGCAAAATTCCTCTTCCGTATACATTAAACTTATCTTCCGTGTCAGTGTTATCTACACGTAATGCAAGGTTCTTTTCTGTTTCTTTATATAATCTATCACGCAAGTGTCTTGAGGTTACAAACTTTCCTTCTTTTCCAAAAAACGGTGAATTGTTAATTGTAAAGAGCATACTCATCGTAGGCTCATCTACCTCAATCCTAGGAAGTGCTTCTGGATTTTCAAGATCGGCAATTGTATCACCGATATCAAATTCATCTAAACCTACTATTGCACAGATATCTCCACTACGAGCGGAATCTACTTTTATTCGACCTAGACCCTCAAATAAGAACAGTTCTTTGATACGTACTTTTTTCTGGCTACCATCTTTTTTGATGATCATGTAATCCTTTCCTGATTCAAGATCTCCTCTATAAATTCTACCAATGGCAATTCTTCCTTGGAAAGCGGTGTAATCCAATGATGTAATTTGCATCTGTGGAGTTCCTTCGTTATACGGAGCCTCTGGAATATTATCTACAATCGCTTGTAAAAGAGGGAGGATGTCCTGTGTTCTCTTCTCGTGATCAAAACTCATCCAGCCAAATTTAGAAGAACCAAATAGTGTCTCAAAATTTAACTGATCTTCGGTTCCACCCAAGTTAAACATAAGATCAAAAACGGATGACTGTACTTCTTCAGGAGTACAGTTTTCTTTATCTACTTTATTAACAACAAGGATAGGCTTCAAACCTAATTCCAATGCTTTAGTGAGTACAAATCTTGTCTGTGGCATTGCGCCCTCAAATGCATCTACTAAAAGAAGTACACCATCTGCCATCTTCAGAACACGCTCTACCTCACCACCAAAATCAGCGTGACCAGGCGTATCAATGATGTTGATCTTAACATCTGCAAATTGCACGGATACGTTCTTAGAGGTAATCGTGATCCCTCGCTCCCTTTCCAAATCATTGTTATCTAGGTGGAGTTCTTGTCTTTCTTTGCGATCGTCCATGGCCTTACACGCGTCGATAATTTTGTCAACGAGCGTAGTCTTTCCGTGGTCAACATGGGCAATAATGGCAATATTTCGAATAGGTTTCATCCAGATTTTATTAATGAGGCGCAAAGATGTTTAAAATAAATAGCAAATAGGTCCAAAGAATGAAACTATATTTGCGCCCAAATGAGGAGAAGGTCCAATTTTTTATTCATAATTATAGCTATTCATCTGTTTCTAGATGTCTATACCTATTATGGATTACGTAGTTTACTAAGCGATGCCAAGTATTTCAGGCTGTATACTCTCTTGTATCTCTGTTCTTCTGCTTTTGTATACTATTGTATCTATCAGTTCTATCAAGGTTTGCAAGAGAGCAGTATGTTCAGAAGTGCCCATCTCAATTTCTACATAGGTGTCATATTAACGTCACTTGTGAGTCGCATCTTTTTCGTAGGATTATTGTCTATTCAAGATGGAGGGCGTTTTTTGGTAGGTGTTTATAGTTGGATAAGTAGTTTTGGTGGAGAAAAGCCAGATACGAGTTATTTCCCTAGCCGAAGAAAATTTTTATCGGTAAGTGCAGCTTTGGTAGGTGCAATTCCTCTGTTTTCTATGATTTATGGAATTACAAAAGGTAAGTATAATTTTAAGGTCAATACTGTGAAACTTGCATTCAAGGATCTCCCAAAAAGTTTTGATGGATTTAAGATTGTTCAAATTTCGGACATCCATGCGGGCAGCCTTGATAACAAAGACAAGTTTGAAAAAGGAATTGCAATAGTGAATGCGCAAAATCCTGACTTAATTGTCTTTACTGGAGATATGATAAATTCCCAAAAAGAAGAAGTGGATCCATGGATAGAGAGTATCGCTAAGCTATCTGCAAAGTATGGCAAATATGCAGTTACAGGAAATCATGATTACTATGGCTTATATGACTTGGAATCGGAGGAAGAAAAGGATGCGTATATGCAAGCATTCTTTGAGAAGTTTCCAGAGATGGGATTTCAATTGCTGAATAACAGGAACGAGAAGATCAGTCTTGGTGCGGAAAGCATTTCTATAGTAGGCGTGGAGAACTGGGGTCAAGCAGGATGGTCACCGAAACATGGAGATATAGAAAAGGCAATGTCAGGCGTTGAGGACGATGCCTTCACTGTGATGCTTACACATGACCCGACACACTGGGACGCACAAATTTTACCACACAAAAAGCATGTACATTTAAGTATGTGCGGTCATACACATGGATATCAGTTTGGAATAAAAATGCCTGGCTTTAAATGGAGTCCCGCGCAGTATGCATATCCAAGATGGATGGGTTTATACGAAGAAAACAGTCAGTATTTATATGTGAATACTGGGTTTGGATTTCTTGCGTTTCCGGGAAGGGTAGGGATATGGCCAGAGATATCTGTTTTTGAGTTGTCTTGTGTTGGGTAGGGTAAGGGAGACGCTGAATACTAGATAGCTAGAAGTTATAGATAACCTCATGTTTGAGGTAAGATTTTTGATTGTTTTAATTTCTATTGTTAGCCTCAGTTCTGTTTTTTAAGTTCTTTCATCCTGTCTTTATATTTATTTTCACCACTTAGTTCAAATGCCTTAGTTACATATTTTAAAGCATTGGCATGGTCATTTTCAGCCTCGTAATAATCAGCCATTGAATTATAAGCACTTGCACTCTTGGGATAATAATCGATATTTAATTTAAAAAATAGAAATGACTTTTCAGGTTGCCCCATTTGCAAATTCATATGCCCATATCCGCTAAGCATTTCCTCAATCATTGGAGGGAAAGGATAACCGAAATGTGTTGAGTTTATTTCTTCTTGTTTTTTTAATAGATCAACCAATTCTTCTACTGGCGTTTCGGGATTGTTATATTTTTGCGGAGATTTAAACTGATACCATTCAAAAAGAAAAATCAGCCCATCTCTAATTGATGGTAGCGGAACAGTACCATGCAAATCTTCATTATAAACCTTCCACGAAAAATTTAATCCGCTTTGTTTTTGAGACTTAGCAAAAGTTGAAAACTCAATGATTGAACGCGCAAAAAAAGTAAATTCTGAAGAGTCATCCATAATATTGTCCATGGTTATCTTTTCATTGAACATATGTAGCTGTTCTGCTGCTAAAGACACGTAAAGGGATTTGCCCTCATAACTTTCAGTACTCAGTTTTTCTTTTGCTTCATTCAATAATTTTTGATTATCCCAATCCATACTTGGATCTATAGCAATATAATTTTCAAAAAGATGGTTATGGTTGATTAGCACATTGATGGTAAATAAGCCAGCATATGAATGACCAATTAATGTACGGTAAGGAGTAGTTAGGTGTTTTTTGTCAATATATGGAATAAGCTCTTTTTCTATAAATTGAGTGAATTTTTCCGCACCTCCAGTTTTAGCATCCATAATACTTCCTCGCCTCATTTTAACTTGGGAAGTGGTTAAATCTTTGGTTCGGTTGTTTTTATTAGATATTCCAACGAGAATCATATGAGGTAAATAATGTCCCCAATAATTATTATATACAGTTTCTAAAGTGTTTTGCAGAGAGAATCCATCTAGTAAATACACCACAGGATATTTTTGGTCACCATTTGGGTCGTAATTCTCAGGGAGTTTTATCCAAAATTCGCGATTTTCCTCCAGCGTTGTTGAAAATAGGCTATCAACAATTTCTAATTCGATTAGCTTTGATTGTCCAAATATTTTTTGATGGGAAATCAATATTGAGCCGATTGTAAATATTAATAAGGTGCATTTTTTCATTGTAGTTATTTTATTGAGGCTAACGGATTGGCTGTACCAAATTTAGCAACTGGCATTCAATTCTTGTGATATTACAAAGATTCCCGTTAATACGATCGCTATTTTTTAAATATATTTTGTTCTTATTTTGTATTCAGTTGGTCGTTATTTAATAAGATTCCTCCTGTTAGGGTCAAAGTCCCAATAATCGCTTCAAAAAAATTGGGTAAGGAGAGTAAGACGATTTTGAAAAATTCAGACGATGTATTTTCTAAAACATTTCGTCTGATATATTTGAAGAAAATAAAAATTGGAACTAGGATTAACTCAACACGAGCCAATTTTATTAAATCTGCCATTCTTTCGTTCATTGTTTTCATGAAATTGCATAGGTCAATTTTAGCAATTCTTTTGCATTTAATTCTTATACTATTTGAGCTAAATTTTACCTGAATATAATCGGAATATTTACTTCCCAATTTTGAAATGTATTTTGCTTATGGCTAATCATTTACTTTCCTAATTTTTGTTCAAACTCGGTTGACTTACACTATAGCACGTTTGGTTCAGAGATTTGGCATTAAGCTTCTTTCTATTGCTATGCCTAAGCGTGCTATTCAAATATAAATTATGAGAATATATAATGACATTATGTCTTATTGGTATTTAAATATGTCAATTTTAACACCAAAAAGCTACTCAATTATGTCATTTTGACTTAAATATTCAAATGGTATTTTGTTTGAGAAAAATTAATTGATAGTAATTCTTAATTAACCATTTAAAATTTAAAGATATGTTACCAGTACTAAAAAGTCGAATTGTACCAAGCGTTACAAGATTTCTCGATGATGATTGGAGTTCTTTATTTGATTGGAATAATCAAGGAATTCCAAATCAGTCAATGACTGTTCCATCGACAAATGTAAAAGAAACCGATAATGAATACATTGTCGAAATGGCGGCACCAGGCATGAAAAAAGAAGATTTTCAAGTAGAGATTAACAATGATGTTCTCACCATTAAAAGTGAGAAAGAAATTGTAAATCAAGATCAAAAAGAGGAGAGCTATACTCGTCGAGAATTTAGCTATCAATCATTCCAAAGATCATTTACACTTAATAATAGAATAGTGGATGATTCCAAGATCAAAGCTAATTATGACAAGGGTATTCTTCGATTAGTCATTCCAAAAAAAGAAGAAGCTAGGGTTAAACCAACGCGACAAATTCAAATTAAGTAAGCAATATTTTTAGGTGGGTGGTCACCACCCACCTAAAAATCAAAAACAAATTAAGATGATTAAAAGGATGTCAACTTTCTTTTTAATCAACACTATGAATATGAATTAAATTATTTATTAACAAAAAGAAATATTATTAAGATGAAAAAGATTATGAATATTGTTTTGATTTTGACAGTGCTTATTAATGCTTGGTCATCTAATGCACAGACTCAGATTAAAAATCACGACGTCTTCAACCAGCAAAGTAAAAAGATGTTGACCGAGCCTAATGAATTAGGTATGGATAGAGGGGCTCTAGATGCTGCCGTACAATCAGCTTCCTTAAGTGTCATCGAATCTAATGAGCAAGAACTTACTAAAGAAGGACTCGCAGCAATAGATGCTACGATCAAAGCGAGAGACGCTATAAAGAAAGGGGATACAGATGATGCTTTAAATCATATAGAAACTGCAGTAGGTAAAATAGAAGTACTACTCGCAAGAGAACCTGAATTGGCATTAATACCTATTAGTTCCGTGGTTAGGACTGAGGAGTTCATTGGAGATATCAAAACTATTAAAGAAATTAAAAGCAAAGTCCAGCAATCCATTGATAAGGGTAATTTTCAACTTGCAAGAGATGAGATATCAACCTTAGTTAGTGAAGTGAGAATAGAAACTACTAACATACCAACCATCAGTTATCCGCTAGCTTTAAAAACCAGTGCAGCACTTATTGATGATGGTGAGAATAATCTGGCTTTAGAAAATCTTCAGTCCATGTTGAATACATTAATGGTTACTGAAAAGATTTTTCCGCTTCCTGTTATTAAAGCAGAAGTTATGATTAATGAAGCTGTTAGCATTGATAATAAGAGTGCTGACAATCAAAAGAAAATCGATCAGCTACTCCGCAATATTGAATATCAATTATTGCTTTCTGAGGAGCTCGGATATGGCAGCGGAAATAATGAATATAGTGAAATGATGGATTCAATTAAGACTTTACGTCAATCTGTAAATACAAATCAGGATACTCATGAACTTTTTGAGGAATTAAAATCTTATGTTGAGAATTTCAAAAATGGAATTTCTTAAAAGCATACATGATTTGTAGAGGTATAAATCTGTATAGGTATAAAATAATTATTTCATTAAATAGAAAGTCAAACAATGAAAAAGAATTTAATTTTTTCTTCAATTGTAGCGCTTTTTGTAAGTGTTACAACTATTGGAGTATTTCAATATTTTGATACACACCATAATAAAATTACCATACAACATGTGGATAGCACTCCAAGCAAAAATGCTATTTTCTCATTAGATAATAATGGTAATGCTATACCAGTTGACTTCAATGAAACTGCCGAAGCTGTATTAGATGGAGTGGTTCATATTAAATCTTCTCACTTATATAGTGGTAATAGTTTTAACTTTCAAAATCAAAATATTCCAGAACCTTTTAGGGATTTCTTTGGTGAGCAATTCTTTAGTCCAAGAAAGCCACGAAGAAGAAAGGATGATTATCCAAAGAAATCACCTGCAAGAGTGGGAACAGGTAGTGGTGTCATAATAAGTAAGGAAGGTTATATCGTAACAAATAATCATGTCGTTGCTGAGGCAGATGATCTGGAAGTTACCCTGCATGATAACCGTACTTACAAGGCAAGGGTCGTCGGGACTGATCCTTCTACAGATCTTGCATTATTACAAATTAAGGCTAAAGATTTGCCCACTGTGCCAATAACCGATTCGGATAATGTAAACATAGGTCAATGGGTATTAGCTGTTGGTAATCCGATGGGACTAAATTCTACAGTAACTGCTGGAATAGTAAGTGCAAAAGGAAGGAATATAAATATATTGAAAGACAAGTACGCCATTGAGAATTTTATTCAAACTGATGCTGCCATAAATCCAGGAAATAGTGGTGGTGCATTAGTAGATCTAAATGGAGGACTGGTGGGAATTAATACCGCGATTTCAAGTCCTACTGGAGTTTTTGCCGGATATGGATTTGCCGTACCTGCAAATATTGTAAGTAAAGTAGTCAAAGACTTGATGGAGTATGGAGTCGTTCAGCGAGGTGTTCTGGGTGTTATGATTAGAACCATTGATGGCAACTTTGCTAAGGAGAAAGAGATTGAGCTTACAAAAGGTGTATATGTGGATAGTCTCTTAGAAAATAGTGCTGCTGGCAAAGCAGGAATTGAGGTAGGTGATATTATTCAACTTGTGGATAATATTGAGATAAACTCATCTTCTGAACTACAAGGGGTAATAGCTCGTTATCGTCCTGGCGAGAAAGTCAAAATTAAGATTGATAGAAATGGGAAAGAAAAAGAGATAACTGTAACCCTGAATAATAGAGAGGGTAATACTGCAATGATTGATAAGGACACCCGAGAAATTATTAAAGTATTAGGTGTTGAACTGGAAAATCTAGATTCAAAATTAGCGGCAAAACTTGAGATTGATGGTGGTGTTAAAGTAAAAAAACTCTACTCTGGTAAAATTCGAAAATATACACAGATAAGAGAAGGGTTTATTATTACAAAAGTGAATGGGGAAAAAGTAAAGTCTAAGGATCAACTTCTTGATATGTTAGAGAAAAAAGAAGGCGGCGTTATGTTGGAGGGTATATATGAAGAGATTCCTGGCGAATACTTCTACGCTTTTGGTATGCCCTAATATATATAATTTATTCTAGTTGACATTTAATGGAAAAAGGGAAGAATAGACTAATCAAATAGATATTCTTCCCTTCTTATTTATTATTTCATGTAATAAAAAATTATAGCTGTATAAAAGTAAAAGGTAGAATTCCAAATGTGTTTTCAAATAAATAATTTACAATAGATGACTTTTGAAATAGCCTTACTATTCGGAATTATCATTGCAATGGTGATAATGATGGCGTTGGAAAAATTTCCAACAGATACAATTGCAGTAATTGTCATGGTCATTTTAATAGTAGGTGGTTTTGTGACTCCATCAGAGGGTATTGCAGGTTTGAGTAACCCTGCTGTAGTTACAATTTTATCTTTAATGATACTCACAGTAGGATTAGAAACGACTGGCGTCATTACAGCAATTGGAAAAAAAATAAAAAAACTTTTAATTGGGAAAGAATGGAAGATGCTTTTTTTTCTATTGCTCATTGCAGGGAGTTGCTCTGCACTTATTAGCACTACTGCAGTAGTCATTGTGTTTATGAGGATATTGATAAAAATATCTAAAAGTATTCCTTTAAATCTATCACGCTTTTTGATGCCTTTATCATTTGCTGGTATATTGGGAGGATCATGTACCTTGTTAGGCACATCTACAAATCTACTTGTGAGTTCGATTGCTCTCGAGCATGGCTTCCCTGAGTTTCAAGTTTTTGAATTTTCGCATATTGGAATAGTTTTCTTTTTAGTAGGCTTGGTTTATCTGATTTTTGCTGGTAGGTTTTTATTACCAAATCGAAAAAAAGAGGATGATTTAACTCAGGAATATGCTATTCATGATTACCTTACTGAGATAGTGGTTGAGGAAAAATCTATGTTCGTAGGAAAACGAATTGATGAAACGCCTTTTTTTAAAGATGAAGAAATAGATCTAATTGAAATCAAAAGAAAAGGTAGTAAACCCTATTTTCCTAATGAAATTCAATCCCTTCAAGCTGGGGATATTCTCTTAGTAAAAAGTAGTATTGAAAAATTAGCAGACATACGAAAAAGAAATGATCTGTCGCTTCACTTTCAACAAAGTACAAAGGACGAACAACGATTAAATACGACGGACATGACTCTTTGTGAAGTCATTGTTAAACCCAATTCAAGATTAGTAGGTAATTCTTTGAATAAAGTTGCAATTAAGCGAGACTACGATGCAATACCCTTAGCGGTAAAGAAAAATCGCCACTATTATAGCTCTGCGTTAGACGAATTAATTATAGAAGCAGGTGACATCTTATTGTTAGAAATAGGTAAAGTAAATTTTCGAAGATTTTACAATAGCCCAGAATTTATTGTTTTGCAAGAGCATGAGGATTTAGCCGCTAAAACAAGTAAAAAGTATTTGGCTGCAGGGATAATGGCGACCGTAATTTTATTATCAGGTTTCAATATATTACCAATTTTAGTGAGCACTCTTACAGGTTGCGCTGCTATGTTTTTGACTGGGTGTCTAGAATTACAGAAAGCCTACCGTAGAATAGATTGGAATGTTTTTTTTCTCCTTGCAGGAGTTATTCCTTTAGGTACCGCAATGAATAATACAGGAGCAAGTGAATTAATAGCAAGCTCAATTGTAGATTGGCTCGGGGAATTCTCGCCAAGAATGTTGATTGCTATTCTCTATCTTTCTATTACCTTATTAAGTGCTGTGATTTCAAATAATGCTACTGCTATTTTATTTACTCCCATTGTAATTTCAATTGCCTCGAATCTTTCTATAGATCCTCGGCAACTGTTACTTACAGTAATGTTTGCGTCAAATATGAGCTTTATATCTCCTATAGGCTATCAAACGAATACTCTTGTTTTTAGTGCAGGTCATTACAGGTTTGTAGATTTTTTTAAAGTTGGAGGCCTACTTTCTCTTTTGATTTGGTTATTAGCAATTTGGTTGATTCCGATGTTTTAATTTCTTTCTTTATATTTATTTTCATTACTTCATAACCAGCAACACATTACTCATGTCGCTCCTTTTAAAACACACTTATTCTACTAAGGTCTTATCATCTCTAATTATTAGCAACCTTTCTTATCGTATGTTAAATAACATTTTTATTGAGTGAGGCAACAATTAGCATTTTAACCAAGTATAATTATATAGCTGATTACAAGAACGCAAGTTAGAATTTCGTAATAATGACTTTACTGTGATTTAGTTGTAGTAAAGAACGTACTAACACAGATCAATTATGAATAAAATAATTTACATATTAGTCTTATGCTCATTTGCTTTTGGTTGCTCAAAAATCATAGATCCCATAAACTGTATAGATGATATGTGCATTGATGGCACTTGGGAATGGATTGAATCTACTGGTTCTATAGCTGGTGTAACAATTAATCCAGAAACTGAGAATCAGACAAGAAAGTTGATAATAACAGAGTCCAGATATCAAGAATTTATCAACAACGAATTAATTGTTGACTTAGAATATGAATATGTTAAATCGGATGAGTTATCTCATTTCACTTTGGATAGTTTAATTTTAAAATTGGCGACAAGCAACTGGTATGCGGTTTTTGGCGATAATGATAATTTAACTTTACGTGAGCCTTGTGCTGATTGTTGGGATCATACTTACAAACGCAAGTAATTCGTTTGGTAACCAAAAGAATAGCTTTGAAATTATCACAAGACAGCTAAGCTTTCATTTTGACCAGTAAAATTTTCTAAATTAAGTTGATAGTACGAGTTGCAAAAAAAATTATTATTTCAGTTTCAAATAAATAATTATGAAAAGTTTTTTGATTACATGTATTGGAGTTTTCATTTTGGTTATTACTAGTTGTTCTTTATTTGAATCCAGAAGTGATCCAGCTCTACATGATTCCATTGAAATTGATATAGATGAGAATGGCATCACAGATTATACTATAAAATATTCTAATGTAGACATTGAACCTATTTCCATTTCTGGTGGAACATTTGGCATAATTGGAGCTCTCCATCCGAACGGTTTGAATGAAATATTACGGAAAGCAGGAGAAAGAAGCCTGTTTTTAAGAAATATAGACAATTTAAAAGAAACGGTGATAGAACCTCTTGCGTGGACAAGTTCCTTTTCCAGAACGTTTGCTTCTATTACAACAACTAATGCTGAAGGGGATTGGCCAAATAATTGGGAAATAAATTCTGAATCAGACCATTCAACCTACTTCTATGGATTGAAAATGGTAGCGGATACTGATATTCAATTAGCATGGGTTGAAATTGAAATTAGCAAAAACGACGGAGAAGTTTCAATCGTTAATAAGGGCGTATTATAAATACAGTCTGAAAACCGTCAGAGCAAGCCCATCTTTTTAAGTCTTTTTAGCAAATATCACTGCGCGTAACTTGAACGTCTAGGAATGTAACTTGTATGTAACCAAGTGTATTATGTTGATTCATTCTTTTAGAAATTTAGATTATGATATCCGTTTGTTCTGGACTGTAATATCATGAGGCGTAGCAATCTTTAACATCACCTGTTGACGTCATATTCTCTTTATCACTTTTGTGGATTGACGTAGTTAAATGTGAGCTGAGTAATTCTTATTCTCTTAATTAGGCATGTGAACCAGAAGGCAACGCATAGGATTCGGTTAATATATTCCGTGTGCTTTTCTAGACGTTCGGCGAGACTCAGAGAGACATGAAGCGAGCGTCTTTTTCATCGTGTCGCGCCCAACTAAATATGTGGAAGTGAGACTTGCGTAATCGTCAAAAGATCTCACCTTCGAATTTGGAAGAATAGTAGGTTCATTTGAATTAGTGACAAAATGCAATATGAGAGCAAAAGAGAAAGGGTGACATGAGAACGGAAACCAGCACACAGTGCGGAAATTGTTCTTAATTTGGCTCTCTTCTTTTTTTAGCACCAAGAATCAACTCGTGATAACTAAACTGACTAGGGTTTTCTCCATGCTCTTTTAAATATCTAAGTTGATCCATTATCAAAGATTGTTGTCTTTCGTCGAAAGACTTTATATCTCTACTAAAATAATCTTTATTAAACCGGAAATCAGGTTCAAAATAAATGCCCCATTTTTCATGATTGGTACTGTCACTTTTTAAAAGCTTTAATTCGTCGCAAGGCATACTCTTAAGTTCGACTCTCCTGTTTTTGCGGGCTTCTATACTGCTTCTTGGGTTTTTATATAACATGTACTTATTACTGTATCCTCGTCTCAAGAGCCTGTTAGGGTCAATTCCTCCTCTGACAAATTCATCATAAACAGTCATGGTTCGCGCTATTGATAATCCATTGTCATCAATGGGGGTACTATCCTTTGCAGTAATGTGTCCTTGGATTTCAAAACACTTATCTTCATTTGCTTTAAGTAGTTTTACAAGTTTAGCAATTTCTGTCTTGACATGACGCATTGGAATGCTATGGGAGTCATAGAATACAATCTGAGTTCTTATTATTTCTCCTCGCTTTACTTTTCTTTGAGGTGGATGTACTTTCTTGAAATTGGGTTTCTCACTTAATGGAGTTTCTTCCTTAGCTTTATAAATCCTTATAAATGCACTTCTGTTTTTGAACAAGATATATTCTTTATCTCCCTCTAAAATTGGATTGAGTTCGCCAAAGCTTACATCTGTGATCTGACCATCCGTTACTCCTATAGTAACAAGATGATCTTTAATTTCTTTGGTTCTGCGATTTGATAATTTTTCATTGTACACGATTGATCCTGTGGAGTCAGCACGTGATTCTATTTCAATAGAAATGTTTTCGACTTGGTGTTTTTGGAGGGTGGTGCGTATCTTGCTTTTGTCTTGCTCAGAAAGAACAAATCCATTAGTGCTATAGTTTATCTCTATTTGATCGAGGATTGTTCTGGAAAAGCTTTGAGAAAAGCAGGATATGCTTAAGAAGAGTGTTGCAAGAGTTAGATTCAATTTATACACAAATGTATAAACTCAAATTTTTATTGAATATTGTGCAATAAAAGGGAAAAATGAAATCGCGTGAGGGACCTAATTAGGAGCGCATAAAGAGTGTCGTTCAAACCGAGAGTATTAAATTCGGGTCAAATGCATCGCTAAAGAATTCAATCGGTTAAACAAGTGCACAGACAAGTATTACAAAGTGCATTAATTTGCGATACAAAGGAAATTTCAATCCTTGTCAGTAAATCGCTACAAAGAGCTTTATAAGAGCGAAATCAAAGGGCGACTTACGGAGCGGCAAAGAGTAATTTGTACCTGAGATTGTCACACCAAAATATAACACGATGCAGATGATGCCACATTCTCTTTTCAATTCTAGTGAGTCTAGGTTGTTAAACGTGCGCTGCATATTTCATGTTATCTTAGCCTGACAAGTGGGCAAGAATATAGCACATGCAAAATTCGTAATAAGCCATTCATCCTTACAGGGTTTGCCAGGATGGTGTCGCGTTTTAATGATGGGATGCTTCCATCGTTATGATACAGTAAACATGTATTCTAACCATGAAAGGGTGTAGATTTTATTTACTCACGACTTTTTGTACACTAGACCTGCCATCGGCGAATAAGACTTTCACGATATAGATGTTAGTTCCAAGCTGTAGGTTCTTAATTGTATTCTCTTGTGAAGTGAGAATTAATTTTCCAGATAGGTCATAGAGCTGTATATATACGATCTCTTCTTCTGTCGCAATGTTTATAAACCCAGAAAAAGGATTTGGCCAAATGTTTAGGATGGGTTGTGAAGTATAATCTGAACTGCTTACTATTTCCTCAAACGACCAATCGCTAATCATCGGTAAGTGATCCGAATTTCTTTGTGTATCGCTTTGGCTTAAATTATTTAGTGACAAGTCATCTTGTGGAAGTGATGCGGTGTTAAGGACATAAGAGTTTACTGGAAAAATAGACGAACTGGTATACACAATGTAGTCTAATCGTCCTGGGAAAAAACTACTGTTTTCACCTTGCCAAGTATAGGTTGCGGGAAGACCTGTCAATTGCGGGTTGAGGTCAGTTAATGGGCCATTGCCCCAGTCAGGGCTAAAATCTGGTCCATAGCTACTATTATTGGTAATATTTCCAGAAAGCAAACTTTCTATCTGGGATCTAAAGCCTACAAGATTATAATCACCGACAATTATTATAGGCGCATCCTGTGTTAGGGGAAATTCAAATCCATTTTGCGTTTCTCTAATAAACTGCAAGAGCGCATTTATTTCATTTTGACGTTCTGCGTTATTGTCGCAGCAAGGAAAGTGCACGTTTACCACCATAACTTGTTTTCCGTCCACATCTATAACGAAAGCGGCATTGCCATCTACCCATCTATCATCAATTATTGGATAGCGACTTAGTAGCACTAAATCTGATCCTACTTTTTCATGATACCATTGTTGTCCTCCAGTAGATGGTATCATTTGCTCTATGAGCGCAGCTGTCTGCGAAGAACCATTTTCGTAGATTTCTTGGAATGCAATTATATCTGCATCAATTGCTTTTAAAATACGTTCATAAGGAGCTCTCAAGTTAGGTTCGAAGAGGTCATCACGTAAGACATTATAGTTTAAGATACGTAGATCCGTATCTGGCAGTCGATTAAATGAATAGTCAGAAAGTTCTGACGTTATATTTTCGTCAAATGTGTACGCCACGCCAGAATCTGTATTTGGAATTTTATCCCCGTCATAGATATCATTTTCAAAAACGATATCTATGGTGCCATTTAGGTTTACTGCTTTTCCATCAATCGTATTTTGGCGCCTGATAGCAATTTCGAAGTGTTCAGAACTGACGGTAGGTGCAGTGAGCAATCCTATGTCTTGATGGATTATGTTTTCAAAGCCAGGACTAAAGTTTACAAAGCCAGACCGGTCTCCAAAGTAGAAGCTGATTTCCGCTCCGATTCCTTCTGTTTGAAATCCCGTGTTCTTGTTTTGGTCAGAGTCAATATAAAGGGACAAGAAGTTATTTTCTTGTAACTGGATTTCATCATCTAAGGTAAATTGTATGAATAAGTAGTTTTCATCATTGCTGATGGCGAGGTTCTCGATATCTATGCCAGATAAATTGTCATTTAGGTCAGATATATTAGTGGGCGCGTCACTCCAGTCCTGAAATTGTTCATCGATTACAATTTGCTGTGCTAATAGACTGAAGTCAAGGGCAACAGAGAAGATAACTGTGAGAATGCATATAAGGCGTAACATCTTCCAAAAATAATTAAATTTTGGAGAGTGATGGGGCTGTAATGGCGACAGTTTTATGGCTTATTGACATATGCTAAAGGATTTCGCGAGTTCGAGAATTCGCGAAAGAGCGATTGCACAATCAATTTCTAATAATGAAACTGTTCTCGGTTCCTGCGTGAGTTGCCTAGAAGGTGGCCGTTGGCCAGTCACGCGTATGCGGGACCGAGCAGAATTGCGAGCCTGGCAGGGAACGACCCGGAAAAATTAATAATGGATAATCAATAAATAAAAAGGTAAATTTTTAACGACTAAGGTCAATTAGAGGTTTTAAAAGGGGCACGCCCTTATCTAATACTGAGGAAGAACGAAATGAATAATAATCCAAATCTAAAAACTGGGTATTTTCTAATGTTTTTTGTGTGTTAAAATTATCTAAACCTTAACGGTTGGAGGAGTGTTCTTTTTTGTTTTCCTAACAGAAGATTAAGACTTGGGTTAATTCCAATGTAAATGTCTTTAAAAGTGATTCAAAACTATACGAAATAAAGTATTCTTAATAAGAAACCAAATTACTAACCAATAAAATAGGAGTTATGAAAAAGTACATCTACACTTTAGCAACAGCAATAATTTTTCTCGCTTCATGTAAGTCTGTGGACAAAATGGTGGAGCAAGGAAAGTACGATGAGGCAATTATATTTGCTTCTGAAAAGATGGAGGGTGAGGAGAATAAGAAAACGAAATATGTAGTAGGTTTAGAGGAGGCGTTTGCAAAATCAACGAAAAAAGACCTGGACAGAATTGCGTTTTTAATGACACAGGGGAATGACGAGAACTGGAGCAGGATATATTATACGTTTGATAGAATCAAAAGGCGTCAAGATAGAGTTTCAGCTTTTCTCCCGCTTGTAAGTGAGGATGGATATAAGGCGGAGTTCCAGTTTGTCCGAGTAAATGAGCGGATGAAGGATGCTGCGGATAAAGCAAGTGCGTATTATTATACAGATGCAGTGGCCTTGATGGTAGATGCGCGGAAAGGCGATAAGTATGCGGCTCAATCAGCTGTACGTAAGTTGGAAAAAATTGATAACTTCTATGCGAACTATAGAGATAAGAAGGCATTAAAAGATGAGGGGTATTTTCTGGGTACGACACGTGTATTAGTGAAAATGAAGAATGATGCAGCGGTAATTATTCCAAAGTCTTTTGAGCAGGAAGTGTTGGGTATAAGCGTCAGAGATTTAAATACGACATGGACGGAATATTTTCTAGAGGAGGCGCGCAATGTACCTGTAGATGTGATTGCAGAATTGAAGATAATAGATATGGGTGTAGGACCGAATAGGGAGTATGTAAATTATTACACGGACACGAAAGAAATCACGGAGTTGCAAGACCAAACAGATCGGAACGGAAATGTACTGAAGGATTCGTTAGGGAATGTGACACAGGTGTACGTGTCAAAGACTTTAAGTGCATATGTCACCGAGGTGCGCAGGAGTAAGGATGCGCAAGTGCGTGGACAGTTGTTGTTTACCGACAAGATAACTAATGAAAGGTTGAGTACTAGACCGATTAGGGTAGAAGCAATATTTGATGAATGGTTCTGTACGTACAATGGAGATAGAAAAGCCTTAAGCAGTAGGACTAGGAACCGATTAAACAACGGTTATGCAGTAGGCTTCCCATCTGACTTTGATCTGACTATGGAAGCTGCTGAAATATTGAAAAATGAAATGAAAAGCGAGCTGAGAAGGCAATCTCTTTAACGTTTTTAGCACCATGTATGTTTATTGTAGTAAGTCGTAGTATTTCTTTAGAGATAAGTACTTGTACAAGGGTGCGGGAAACTAGATATTTGTATCATGATTGTTACGATAACTAACAACAAAGATATATAACGTTTAAGGGTGTTTTTAAGAGGAAAGCCGATGCTATAAGAAGTGTCGGCTTTTCAAATATTAGGGCTTTACCTTGTATCGTTCCTTTAGCAGTGTTGGAAAGGTCTCTATTACTTTTTCGACTTTGGGTCTGCTGACATTTCTAACATATGACTGGTTAGGATTTAGTTCGTAGAAATTTTGATGATATCCTTCCGCGACCCAAAATTTTGCGTAAGGAGCAACTTCAGTTACGATGGGATTTGCAAATTTTTTCTTGTCTGTCAAATAAGCAATTTTCTTATCTATTAATTTTTTCTGATCATTGTTATGATAATAGATTGCAGATCTATATTGAGGTCCTCTATCTGGCCCTTGTCTATTGAGAGTTGTAGGATCGTGCGCGACAAAAAGTACATCGAGGAGTGTATCAAAATCTACTTTCGATTTATCATAAAAGACCTGGATTGCTTCTGCATGTTTGAGAGTGCCTGTGCCAATTTCACGATAGGTAGGAAATTCTTTCACTCCTCCGGAATAACCGCTGATAACATCTACGACACCCTCTATGCGTTCAAACGCAGCTTCTGTGCACCAAAAACATCCTCCCGCGAATGTTGCTACACCGTAATCTGCGTATTCGTTTGCGTCTACATAATCGTCAATTTTTACAACTTCGTGATCTAATGCTTGAAAGCCGACCTTTGGTGAGGAATTCTGGCTGCAGGCAGGTAAAATCATGCTTGCAAATAAACAGATATAAAATATATTCTTCATTATTGTTTTTCAAGTGTTGCGGTACAATCAAAATCGATTATTAGAGATTCAATGTTTACAGCGAGATTCATTGTCGTCTCGGAAACTAGTGTACCTGTTCCACTTCCAGTTACTTCAATCATGATTCCTTCATAATCCACAGTTTCTGTTTGCGGATTTATTGTAAGTACATTTCCAGCTACGGATGCAGAACCAAAAATGTCAATAGGAAAGTCAGGTGCGTCTAGAAGTACTTTTTGAATGCCATCCGGGTCTTCTAGAATTGTCATATTAACAGTAATGTCACTTAGGTCTACTCCGTCTAGTAATGAATCAGGAAGGGTAGGACAGTCAAATATTCCAGACCATGTTCCTAAAAACTTGTCGCGTGTGCGCGTATCACAGTTTTCTCCTTCAAATCCTGGATCGCAATTGCAAATGCCTGTTGTACAGGTACCATTCTCGCATTCGCCGCACAGGTCAATTTCACAATTAGTTCCTGAAAAACCAGCTGGGCAATCGCAAATTCCTTCGTCACAGATACCACCATTATTGCAAACCACATCAGAACAAGGGTCTGTACATCCATTAAATGCGAAAAATCCAATGGCAAGACAACAGGTAAAGAGAAATACTATTTTATTCATTTTTGTAAGTTAGGTTAAAAATTTTCAAAGCGTATACAATTCCGTATTTAGAAAACAATTATCGTTTAATAGAACGTTGACAGGACGTAGAATGGTACAAATGTAGCGACAAATCTATATATTAAGCAAAATAAATATTTGTTATTAACAACATACAATAAATACCAATAAAGCAATACTCATTGTGTTATACCTTTACGTAAGCTATTAATTTAGACTGCTCTATACAATCACAGATATATATATGAGTTTTAACAGTTAGTAGAGAACCATGAATAATACAAAGTCCGCAAGTTTTAAATTGCTCTTATCTTACTTCTTTTCAGTAGTGATATTCGCTGCTTTGGTTGCTATAATTATATTAGGGTAACCACGTTTAGAGCATCTGACTCCTTTCGTTTTATGGCCGTATATTGCTATGCATGTACTTTCAGCCAATATGCGTTTAAATGTTAACATATATGCCAGTATTGTCTCTGGCCGAGCTTTCTAGCAAGAAAGTAGTATTCAAAACGTAATTCCTGTCCTCGAAATCTACAAATTTGGTATCTATTTTATAATTTATCCACGTATTGAAGATGGATAAAAATAATAGATATACTATCATACCTCTTGCATGGCCCGAAACACTAGTCAGTGGCGTGGGCGAATGGTATGAGAAGTTATTCTTATGGTTAGGTATTATTAAGACCCCTATTTATAAAGTTGGGCATGCAGCGCTATTAATTCGGGATCAACAAAATGGAACATACAATTATTTAGACTTTGGTAGATACGAAACAAAGAAGGGGTATGGACGTATTAGGAATGCTTATTCAGATCCGGAGTTACGGATTGCTGCAAACCAAAATACAACGCTAGCAGATGTGTTAGAAACACTGTCACAGAATGAGGCAACGCATGGAGACGGAAAATTACTTGCTATTAAAATTTCAAATATTAATAGCATTGCATTAGAGAGGGTTCTTAATAAGTATTCTGATAACAAAGTACATCCGTATTCTCCCCATAAATTTTTTGCCCTCAATTGCTCCAGGTTTGTCCAAGATGTGGTGGCGCATACAATTGATAACTCTTTTTTACGCTTGTTTTTTTATTTTCTTCCTGTTAAGTATCTATATACGGGAGCTTACCTTCGATTTTTATCTGTTGTCCTTAAGCAGGAGGTGCTCGTGCAAGAAGCATCGCTGGAAGCGCATGCAGGATCTGACGAATTTGAATATAAGATAGAGGCGAAGATGAAAGATATTGGGTTTCAGTTTTTAAAAGGTATTGGGTCTTCAAGCTGGTTTAAATTGAGACATCAAGGGGATGAGGTCTATAGAATTGAGAGAAAAAATGATAAAGCTGTTACTACGTTTAATTCTGATTTCTGTTTAGTGGATGCACACGATTTTGATGTGCAGAAAGCGTTTCGGTTTACCTATCCGTGTGATGCAGAAGTGTGTAGCGTTATACAAGCGGGGAGAGTGTTTGATTTCAAAAGATTGGAGAAGAATATTCAATTGTATCAGTCTCCAAAAGAGATGCCTAAAGCGCGGGCGGTCTCTATCAAGTAATGCTCTTTATTTACGTGATTGTATTCTTTCGTTGCTTCTTTAAGAGTAACCGTTGTCAAGGTATTGTTTTTAAAGGCAACCATTTTTCCAAATTCTTTGTTCTGCACCATTTTGAATGCTTTGACACCCATAGAAGAAGCTAAGATTCTATCAAACGCAACAGGAGTTCCTCCTCTTTGTGTGTGGCCAAGTATGGTAGTTCGCACTTGCGCCGGGCAATCGGATTTTTCGAGTGATGCTCTTAAGTGATTTCCAACGCCACCCAATTTTATGTTTTCGTCGCCATCTATAGCGTGTTTGCCTATGACTTGGCCATCTTTCATTTTGGCACCCTCCGCTATCACAATATTTACGAAGCCTTTTCCTTTGTTATATCTTTTTTTGATGCGTTTTAGCACCTTGTCTACCTGATATGGTATTTCGGGAATCAAACAGATTTCCGCTCCTCCAGCAATCGCCGTGTAAAGTGCTATCCATCCTGCATCTCTTCCCATGACTTCCATAATAATCGTTCTATGGTGACTTTCGGCTGTTGTTACCAGTTTGTCAAAACTATCCGTAGCAATTTGTACTGCAGTTGTAAACCCAAAGGTGAGATCTGTAGCACTTAAGTCGTTATCGATAGTTTTAGGAACGCCGATTATATTGAGTCCTTTTTCGTAAAGTTTTTGAGAGATTTTTTGACTGCCATCACCTCCAATGTTGATCATGGCTTCAAACCCCATACGCTGTATTTTTTTTACAAGATCTCCAGAAATGTCTCTATTTTTAATTTTACCGTTTTTGCCTTTTGTAGGAAAGTTAAACGGGTTGCCACGATTGGTTGTTTTAATAATAGTGCCACCTTTTACATGGATACCTCCAACACGTTTATTTAATTTTATGATTTCTGGTGGATCTTTTATGACACCATTAAATGCTTCAATACTTCCATATACATCCCATTCGCCCGTGCGTTTTGCCGCTTTTACAATCCCTCTAATAACTGCATTGAGGCCAGGGCAGTCTCCGCCTCCTGTGGCAACTAACAGTTTTTTCTTTATTTTCTTTTTGGGCTTATCTGATTTCATATCCTTTTTCCAATTATCGATTCCATTGTGCATTTTTCGAATTTAGGCAAATTGCGTTTTCTTATTAAAGAGAAAGTACGAATTATTTTAATGCACTCGGCGGAATGGAAGGGCGCACTTCTATTTTGCTAGGAAGTGTGCGCGGTGGCATATGCAATACATCAATCACAAGTTTTGCAATATCTTCTGGTTGTATTTTCCAAGCATCCTTTTCAGAAGGTTTGTGGTTATTGAAATGGGTAGATACAGAACCAGGCATGATGGTACTCACCTTAATACCATATTTTCTAAGGTCTAACATGATCGCTTGTGTAAAACCTACGAGTCCGAATTTGCTCGCATTGTAAGCAGCTCCTTTTTCAAAAAAATTGGTTCCTGCTAGACTTGCAATACTAATGATGTAGCCTTTCGATTTTTTTAATGCATCTACACATGCTTTTACACTATTGAAGACGCCTGTCAAGTTTATATCGATTACATCATTCCATTGCTGTGCAGATAGCTCATCGATAGGGGCAAAGTGTCCAATGCCCGCATTTGCGATTAAGACATCTATCTGACCCCACTTTGCGATTATTTCTTGTGCAAATGCTTCTTGTCCCATGTAATCTCTAACATCTAGTTGCTTGCACAGCACCTTATCTGGATTCTGTGCTAATGCTGCTATTGCTTGGTCTACACTATCTTGACTACTTGCAGTAAGTGCTACATGATAGTTTTCTTTTATTAGGGCATGTACAACGGCTAAGCCTATCCCTTTTGTTCCTCCTGTTACGTATGCTACTTTCATATGTTAGTCAACAAGCATCATACGTTTAAGTTCTGTGAAGCTTGTAGTTTTTAGTTCGTAAAAATACACACCTTTCACCCCACCTAATTGCTGTGCGTGAATGGATATGCTATGTGTTCCTTTTGAATAATATTCTTTATTAGTAAACACCATTCTTCCTGCGAGATCAAATACACGAATTTGTGCTTGCTCTGATTTCGGAATGCTAAATGTTATTTCTGTGGATTCTGTAAACGGATTTGGCTTATTATTAAGCGCATATCCGTTTACAAGATCGGCTACTTGTATGTTAAGTTTTGCGATCTGAAAATCTTTCCCCAGATATATTTCTGAAGATATAATTTCAGATTGTAATTCGACAACATCTTCCATACCAACCATCACAAGACTAAATAATACGTCTCCTTCTGCAATATCTACAGGATTTCTGCTGTCAAAACTACAAACCACTCTATCTCTCGTTGATGCAAAATGCTGCATACCTATCTTCAAAGCCCCCGCTTCTACTCCTTGGATATTTGTTACCCCTTTCAGAGCAAACTGGAATCCATGTACAGCATTGAAGTCGCTTCCTGCTTTAAATTCTATCGTATTTCCATTTCTACCCACTGTGATATCCTTCACTTCATTCGTACGATTCTCAGTAGTCATGTTTGATAAGTTGGCACTAACTGTACCATTCACGTCACCTATCTTAATAGCTACAAAATCTTCATGAATGTAGTTTTGATTTAAACCATACAGCGTAATCTCTTGTGTAAATGGCCATGGATGATCATCTATCATCGGTGAGCCTTTGTCAGCAAACACCCAACTATCGGTATTTGGAAGGTCGTTATAAACACCAAGAATTAATTTACGTAACTCTACGATATCAATTCCTGTGATTTTTTCATCTGTATTAACATCGGCAGCAATCATTTTGTAAGGGCTGTCGAAGCTTTGTAGTCCTAGGATGTGTTTCTGAATAAATAATATATCCAAAGTACTGACGCCATTTAAATCATCCCCATCTTTTTTCGGGCTGATGGTGTAATTCATCCACTGAGGATTATCATAGAATGAGTATATACCATTTGAGTTTGTCATTTCGTTCTTTGGAAAATCTGGATCGGTTGTCATTAAATGTACTTCTACATTTTGCACTCTTTCTCCAAATTCTGTTTCTATGTTTCCAGCAACCGTCGTATTAAGGCCAGCAACATCTTCACAAGCCATCCCGCTTACTAATAGACTTGCTTCACAGAAATCCGTATTTAATTTTTCGTCCCAAACAGATACTGTCATTGTTTTTTTACCACACCAGACTGTTCCTACTAACTTTGTCCCAGAGGATTTCGTTGCTGGGTCCCATCTTTGAATAGGGTATCCGTTTTCATATTGAGAACAAGCTACTTCAGTACCCGTTTCATCAAAACAATGTACTTGATCTATTTTGTCGAGTACAGGAGATACCTTATCAAATGTGTAGAGGAGTTCACCTGGCCCAGAGCAATTATCAAACGAACCTAGATTAAAGTCTTCTGCCCAGATCTCTACAATAGGGTTTGGACCGTTCATAATAGCAATACTAAGTGCTGCACAATACGGTGTTGGTGCTTTTTTATCTGTAACTTCAACAACTTGGTTACAGCTAGAGAAATTCCCACAGCCATCAGATACTTTCCATTTCAGTTGGTGTTGTGCCCATTCGGCAGACGCTTCATTTTTATCAAGAACCAAAGTTTTTATTGACCCCGAAAGACTCGGTGCCGTATAGTCAGGATCAGTCGGATGTAGATTAGAGCTATAGATTCTGTCTATAGTTCCGTCACCCCAGTAATCCACTTCAATTTCCCACTTTAACCAATCGCTCGAGCAATCTCCATTATCCGTTGCTAAAAGGGAGATTGCAGGATTATTTGCTAATTCACAAGTAATACCGTCACCATCTATATCCCAAAAATCATCTAATGCAATGCATGTATCTTGACAAGCTATAATAGGTGCTGTATCGTCCGCCTTGTATAATACAAAGTTACACGAGTCTGATTCTCCCGTACACCAATCTAAGAATATCCATTCTTTGATTACTTTATAACAGGCATCATCTTCAAGCCAGAATGTGTCAAGCGTAGAACTCACCCCTACAAGATCGCAAGCACCCACAGTATAGTTAGGCTCTGGGATTTCGTATTCGTCGCAATATACGGTTGCCTTATTATCCATAGTTATAGGATCAATTGGGCACTCCAATATAAATTGATGCGAAGGTTCTACTGTTATTTTTTGAACACAAGAATTATTTGTTCCTACTGCTGTCCATCTTCTCCATATTACGCCACCGCCACAATGTACATCTGCATCATCTTCATATTCTACTTCTAGATTTTCACAGACACTATAGGCATCTGCTTTACCTGTCAAACCTAAATCTGTTGGGTCCATGTCACAGCTAATAGTGACATCTTCAGGACAAACAACAAGCGGTCCTAATTTATCTTCTACTTTTACCCATACCCATACTTCATTATAGTTGTCTAAAATTTCACATTGGTCATGGTCAGTTCCCGGGTTGTTTATAAAATTGGAAGAGCCAAAATACCCATCCATATTTGCATCATCCCATACACGCACCCAAACTTTTACAAGTCCATCTACCTCCCCATCACCATCGCCATCATTTTCTAGATCAGCGCAGCAAAATTTTACAAATTGACCATCGTCTGTATCATTACTGTCGTACCATGGATCACAGACGTTCGGAATCCTGTTACTGTAAGTATCATTTCCTACTATATCACAGGCATCTTCATGTCTTCTGATTTCCATATGGACACCACTACAATTATCATAACTTCCTTGGTCTACAGAGCTGGTAAATAATTTGCCTCCACCTATAACTGTGGAATCTGAAGGATTAGTCGAAAGACTGACATTTATATATTCTAATGCAATCACAACAGGAGGAGTCCCATCGACTACATGGACTTCTACATTTTTAATTTCTGTATTTCCACAGCAGTCTACACTTGCGATTCTGAATGTCCACATACCCTTAGGCACCTTTAATGCATGCTTTTTAGGTTTTAGAGAAACATTTAATCCATCTTCATCCACGAGTGTCCCTCCTGAGTCAGAGCTAAGAATGTACCAGTCAAGATCTGGATCGCAATTATCTGTCAGTACTGGATCATCGAACCATATATCTGCATAACATTCGTACACATCTACATAAAATGTTTGTACGGTATCTATTTCTATATTCGGTGCTTCTGTGTCTGTTATTTTGATAACCTGTGCATGTTCAAAAACCTCTGATGAACACCAGTCGAGCTTTGTCCAAGTTCGTATTATTTTCTTTGTACGATCGCAATCGCCGCAGCTTGGAATTTCAGAATCTGTGTATGTAACTGATATGCTGCAGTATAAGTTTTCAGGCATATTTCCAGCATGCAAGTCCTCCCCATTAAGAGTAGGGTAGCCCGTGCTATCAGGGTGGGTAATATTAGGAAGATCAGCAAGCGAACAATCAATAATTGTATCTAGCGGCCATACAATGTCCGTAATAATACTTCTGTCGATGTAATATTCGGATTCACAATTGACGTTAGAAACAAGAGAGCTATCTCCATCTAGATATTGGACTGTCCAGTACTGAGTTACAATATGTTCCCCACAGAGTTCACCTGGATTGATAGCAAAGTCATTTAAAAACGCCTGCGTCGGTCGGCAGTTATCAAAGGTAGTTGGAACACCTATAGTT
>Ga0209828_1000193_pt1 | contig 57507 bp, 45 predicted proteins | sample MaitaG_FD_187429 | JGI IMG/M metagenome (GOLD analysis project Ga0209828, IMG submission 187429) | Marine algal microbial communities from Maine, USA - Maine_Asex2 metaG (SPAdes) (version 2) | ecosystem: Host-associated > Algae > Red algae > Unclassified | place: Maine, USA | collected 2015-01-05
AGCGAACGCCGAGGCATTCGCTCTTTGGGGAATCCCACATATCTCGGCGTGGACCGCTGAAGGAAACGCCCACGCTCAGGCGTCGCTGCAGGTGGAGACCGTCTTTGACACCAGCGGCAACCCAATCGAAGTGATTGTCACCTCCTCCTACGGTGCTGATGCCGACGCGCACGTCGCCGGCGACACTGACACCACGACAATCGTGACTCACCAGACAAGTTATGACCTGACGAACCCTGAGGTAGCAGCCGCCATTAGCTCACTCGACGAGAATATGACTGCCGCTGCAAATGGCGAACTGCCGCCCGCGCTAGCGGCACTCCAAGAACATGGTGAGACGATTGGTCCAATGGAGCAGCAGCTCACGAATTCAAACTTCGATGCTCGGATTGGCGTCGGGCTCGGCATCGGTGGATCTGCGGGAGTGAACCTCAACTGTCTCGAACTGGGACCGGCGACACCGCAGCAAAGTTAACTTCGGCAAAGCCGATTGCTGCAAAGCTGACTACCGTAAGACTGACGCTGGCCATGCGCAATGGTTTGGTTGCGCATGTGATGTAGGGTCAGCGGCATGGTCCGACCTTTCCGATTCGCAATCCAAACCGGACCATTTGACGACCCGGAGAAGCTGCGCACGTTTGCTCGCACGGTCGAATCGCTCGGGTACGACGAGCTATACAGCTACGACCACGTCGGTATCGACCGGCCAAATGTCGCCGTTGACCCATTCGTCGCCTTGCTCATCGCTGCTGAGGCGACGACGAACCTGCGAGTTGGGCCGCTGGTATTGAATAACGAGTTCCACCAACCCGTGCTGCTGGCGCGCACAGCAATCTCGGTCGACCAGATGACCTCGGGTCGGCTTGTGCTCGGTCTTGGTACCGGCTACGCCCAGGTGGAACATGATGCGATAGGCATGCCGCTGTTACCGCCTGGACCACGGGTCACACGCTTTGGAGAAACATTGACGGTCGTGCGCGACTTGTGCGACACCGGTGCCTGCTCGTTCCACGGCGAGCACCACAATGTGAACATCTCAGACTTTGGCATTCGACCGAAACAGGCACATATTCCAATACTGATCGGCGGTCACGGACGGCGGGTGGTTTCGCTCGCAGCGCAGCATGCAGACATCTTCCAGTTCACGGGCCTCACCCATGCCGAAGACGGCACCCCGAGCGGCGGTGGCTTTGGGATTGGCCAAGTCACCGAACGCGCCGAATGGCTGACTGACGCAGCAGGCGAACGCAACGCCGACATCGAGCGATCCGTGCTCGTGCAACGCACGGCCGTTGGCCGAACAGCACACGCCGATGCCGTGGCAAACGATGCCTACGTGGACTACCTAGGCATTCTCGACGAGACCCCGTTCATGTTGGTCGGCTCTGTCGAGCAGATCGTTGACAAGATTGAACGCCTGCGCGCGAGCTTGGGGGTCACACACTTCGTTGTGCGTGACGCCGAAGGGTTCGCTCCCGTAGTCGCTGCGCTGAGTAGCTAGTGCCGCAACCGGCACGGGCTGGCATTAGCAGTCACGTGGTCTAGTGGCCGCCCGCGTCGCCCAAGTACGACTTGCGTAGCTCTGGGTTCTGCAGCAGCGCATCGGCGGTGTCATCGAGCACCACGCGACCGGTTTGTAGTACCCACCCGCGGTCGGCGATCGATAACGCCATGTTGGCGTTCTGCTCGACCATGAAGATCGCAATGCCCTCTTCATGAATCTGCTGAATCAGTTCGAAATTCGTCTGCACCAGCGCAGGGGCGAGACCCATCGAGGGCTCGTCCATAAGCAAGACGCGGGGGCTCGCCATGAGCGCTCGGCCCATCGCAACCATCTGCTGCTCGCCACCTGACAAGGTGCCCGCCCGTTGACTCAAGCGTTCTTTGACCCGGGGAAACATGGTGTAGATGCGTTCGAGGTCGTCTTTGATCTGGGCCGTGTCATTGCGCAGGTAGGCCCCCAGTTCCAGGTTCTCAAGCACCGAGAGGCGCTTGAACAGCCTACGGTTCTCCGGAACCATCGTGATGCCGCGCTCGACTCGATACGAGGTGGGCTTGTCGTTAACGACTTCGCCATCGAGCACGACCTCGCCCGAGGTTGGCGTAACCATGCCGAGCAGGGTCTTAAGAGTGGTGGACTTGCCGCTGGCGTTACCACCAAGCAGACAGACCATTTCGCCTGCGTAGATCGCAAGGTTGACGTCTTTAAGAATGTGGACGGCGCCGTAGTGCGTATTGATGTCGCGGAACTCAAGCAGGGGAGTGCGGCCGTCTGTCGTTGTGTCGGTGCTCATACCTTCTTCTCCAGCGGGCGGCCAAGATAGGCCTCGATGACGTCGGGGTCGCTTGATACTTCTTCGAAACTGCCCTGCGCCAGGGTCTCGCCGTGGTCAAGGCAGACGACTCGGTCAGACACATCGCGCACCACGTTCATGTCGTGCTCGATCATGACAATGGTGAAGCCCCACTCGCTGCGAAGCTTGCCGATCAGGTCGGTGAGTTCGGCTGATTCTTTGGGGTTCATGCCTGCAACCGGTTCGTCGAGCAGCAGCAGCCGTGGTTTGGTCGCCATCGCTCTTGCTATCTCAAGCCGCCGCCGGTTTGCGTAGCTCAACACCGACGCGGGCTGCTCGAGGCGGTAGCCAACCAGGCGGGTGCCAAAGAAGCCGAGCACCTTCTCGGCGTGCTCTCGGATCTCTTTCTCTTCCTTGCGAAACCCGGCGGTGTTGAACAAGGAACCGAAGACGCCTTGCTTCGTGCGGCAGTGCTGGGCCACCATCACGTTCTCGGCGATCGTCATATTGGCGAACAGTCGCACGTTTTGGAACGTACGGCTAATGCCTCGCTGGGTCACCTGGTTCGGATCCATGCCCAGGATCGATTCACCCTCGAAGATGATGTCGCCGGAGCTCGGCGTGACCATTCCCGAGATCATGTTGAAGAACGTGGTCTTGCCCGCACCGTTGGGGCCGATCACGCCAACGATCTCACCCTCGTCGACATGAAAGTTCAAGTCCTTGAGGGCGTGGAGTCCACCAAAGGTCACGCTCAGGTTCTGGATGTCCAAGATCCGTTCGCCGCTCATGCTTGTGCTCCTTCGATCGAGCCGGTCACATCGGGCAGGTCATCGTCATCGGTGTCGACTTCGCCCTTGAGCCAGGCATCTTGCAGGAACTCGTCTTGATGCAGCTCTCGACTGCGGCGAGCGTTAGGAACGAGGCCCTCGGGTCGTTGCAGCATCATCCAGATAAGCAGAGCGCCGTAGATGAGCAGCTTGTATTCGCTGAACTCCGCGAGCAAGCCCGGCTGTTTGGGTCCACCCAGCACACCGATCAACACCACGGCGCCAACGATGACACCCATGATGTTGCCCATACCTCCCACGATCACCACTACCAAGATGATGATCGACACCAATATCAAGAAGCTTGTCGGGAAGATCGAACCAACCTTTGCAGCAAAGATTGCGCCAGAGAATGAGGCGAGCACTGCACCCACGACGAACGCCATGAGCTTCATGTTCACCGTGTTGATGCCCATAGCCTCGGCGACGCTCTCGTCTTCTCGAATCGCCATCCACGCTCGGCCAAGCCGAGAACGCTCAAGTCGCCACGAGACGTAGATCGAGATCGCAGCGAACACGAGCACGAGATAGAACACCGAACGCGGATCGGTGCCCTTTACCTGGGCGAAGCCGAAGTCAGCGGCCGGAACATTGGTGATGCCCTGGGCGCCGTTGAACCAGCCGTTGAGCCAGTCGGACAGGAAGAGAATGCGAATGATCTCACCGAAGCCCAGGGTCACGATCGCCAGATAGTCACCACGCATGCGGATAACCGGAGCGCCGATGAAAAGACCGACAAGTGCGGCGACGACAACCGTGACAAGAAGCGCTGCCCACCACGGCATCAGGGGAGCACCGATGCCATCCCAGTCCGGGCCACGGTTGGGTGAGGTAAGTACTGCTGTCGTATAACCACCAACTGCGAAGAACGCCACGTAGCCGAGGTCGAGAATGCCAGCAAGGCCGACCACAATATTAAGACCTAGCGCTAGCAGCAGGAAGATGCCGATATTGGCGAACAGTTCCTGGGTGATCTTGCCGGTAACCATCGGAATGATGATGAGCAGTGCAAGGCTCACAAGAATCAGCGTGGTCGTCTGGGTCCTCTTGGACGGACCGGTGTTGGCTTGGTACGCCTGCTTATAGGCGCCGATCTGTCGCCCACCACCAGCAAACGATGCGGCGAACGCAATGACAGCGATGATGATTGCCGCTACGACCTTGAGCCCACCCTTCTTCGCGTAGATCAGGTCGTCGAGGAAGTCGAACACGTCGACCACGAACGTTTCAAAAACCGCGAACCCGACCACGGTCAGGATCGCTGCGATGATCGCTTTGCGCAGGTTCTTTGGCATCACATGGAGCGATGCGCCGAATGCGCCCAAAACCGTGCTCATGATTAGCCACAAGACAATGCCGAACCCGGTTCGACCGGTTGTTTCACCGGCGTCGAACTCAAGCACGGAGAGCAGCTGCGGTGACCAGTTGACCAACGGGTCACGCAGGTCGAAGTTGTTCACCAAGATGATGAGTAACGCCAGGCCGAGGCCGCCGATGAGACCAACGACGCCGCCGGCGACAATGTCTCGGGCACCGCGCTTGGTGGCGGCCATGCCTTCGAGGACCTTCTCGTTGCCAACCGACCAGCCGATAACGAGCGGCAGCCACAACAGCGACAGATAGCCGAGCGAGAGCACCGGCTCAATGAGCTTGCGTCCGTTCAGGCCAATTGGCATGCCAGCCAGGGAGATGAAGCAAAGACCCAAGGCAAGTATCAGCCCGGTATTGATGACTTTGCGCCAGTCGAGATCGAAGGCGCCCTTGCTTATGAGCTCGGGAGTTGTGTCTGTGTCGGTTGTATTTGTGTCGATGCTCATGCTCGGTCATCCGATGAAAGACGTTCGCCAAAGAGGCCGGTTGGTTTGATCAATAGCACGAGTATGAGAAGCACAAAGGCAACGGCGTCTCGAAGCTGGGATACGCCTGAGACACCAAGTGGCTCAAGCAAGGTTAGCGGCGCAAGTGCTTCGGCGCTGCCAAGCGAGAGTCCGCCAGCCATTGCACCGCCCAAGTTTCCAACGCCACCAACAACGGCGGCGGTAAAGGCCTTGATACCGGGCAGGAAGCCCGTGGTGGCAATCACGGACTTGAAGACAAGGCCCCAAAGGATTCCGGCGATACCTGCCATGGCGCCACCAACAGCGAAGGTGGTCACGATCGTGCGGTTCACGTTGATGCCCATGAGCGAGGCGATTTCTTTGTCCTCAGCCACGGCTCGCATTGCCTTGCCAGTCTTGGTGCGCTCAACGAGGTACCAGAGCCCAGCCATGGAGATCGCTGCAACGACGAAGACAACGATCTTAGAGCCTTCAATCTCAAGGAACGTGTGCTTGTCCTTGAGCCACTGTGGCGGCTGCGGATACGACTTAGCGCCCGGCCCGAACAACAAGATGACGACGTTTTGGATAAAGAACGACACACCGATCGAGGTGATGAGCGGGATGAGGCGAGGAGACCCTCGTAGCGGCCGATAAGCAACCCGTTCCATGATCACTGCAGTCGCGGTAGCAACAAGTGTGCACATGATCACGGTCAACAGGACTGCGGGAATAAAGGCGCCGCCTTCCCACCATCCGGCCTCGTCGAGTTTGTTTGACATGATGAAGCCGGTAAAGGCGCCAACCATGAAGACCTCGCCGTGAGCGAAGTTGATGAAGCCGAGCACGCCGTACACCATCGAATAACCCAGGGCGATCAAGCCGTACATAGCGCCCTGGCTCACGCCGGTGACCACGAGACCTCGGAACTGGCTAAAGGTCAGGCGGTTCGCGGCTTCGCCTTCGTGTGTCCATTTTGCGAACGGATTGTCGGGCGCAATCTGTTGGGCAATGAATGCCACCAGCCCGATAACGATCAACCCGATGAGGACAACTCGAATGAGCGTCAAGAATCGGTCGACGTTCGTGCGACCCGCGCCTTTGGCGCGCATTGCAGTCGTCATTGCAACTTTCCTCCCCAGGAATCCCCGGGCATTTGCCCGTTGGAATGAGAACGGCCCCGCCCGTCAGCGAGACAAGCGGGGCCGTTCCTAACTAACTAGGTGACGCTGGCGTCAGGCCAGTGTCACGAGTGCAGCGCCGCTTATTGCGGTGCGTATTCGTAGACAACATTGAGCTTGGAAGCTTCGATGTCGTCTGAGTCAAGATGCTCAATGACGGTGATGCGCTGTGAACCGCAGTCTCCGAAATTGTCGCAGTTGATAGTGCCGATGATGCCTTCGTAACCGGTCAGGTTGTTCAGGTAGTCACGAACGCCAGCTCGGTTGATGACAAGGGTGTCACCATCGAGGGTCGATGCTGCTTCGATTGCGTCGAGCAGCATTGCGGTCGCGTCGTAGGAGTGGCCCCAGAATGGTGCGCTAGGTGCTTCACCGTTGTTGGCTTCGTAGGTTGCCAAGAACTCTTCGGCGTTGACGCCGGTACTTTCGTTCTTGTTCTGACCAAAGCGGGTGTCTGGACCCGAGAAGTGCATGCCTTCTGACTGTTCTAGCTCGAGGTAGCCGTCGACCAAGAGGCCGTCAGCAGCGAGCAAGATGGTGTCTTCGAGGCCGTCAACACCCGATGCCTGGTCGGCAACGAAGTCACCGGCTGGCTGGAAGATTGGGAAGAACAGTGCCTGTGGAGAACCGGCTGCGATTTCGGTCAGTACCGGAACCATGTCGGTGTCTTCTTTCGCGACAGCGGTGAAGCCGGTGACTTCGCCACCGAGTTCTTCGAACGCAGCGGTGAAAGCCGACGCCAGGCCCTCGGTGTATGGGTCACCGTCGTGGATCGCTGCTGCAGTGGTGAGACCGAGCTCGGTGAACACGAACTCTGCCATGGCTGCGCCTTGGAACAGATCGTTGTGAGCGGTGCGGTAGTAACCAACGTTGTAGTTGTCGCCAGCATTGCCCTGCTGATCAGAAGTCAGTGCAGGTGAGGTGTTTGATGGCGAGATCATCACCATGCCAGCCTCGCTGATCAGGGGAGCGGCAGCGGTTGCTGCACCTGAGCATGAGGTACCGATAACGCCGATGACTTGTTCGTCAGCAACGATGGTCTGTGCTGCTGCCTGGCCACCGTCTGCAGAACAGAGGTCGTCAAGGCCAGCGCCCATCGATACGTCGAAGCCATTGATCTGACCGAAGTCTTCGATTGCTTGCTCGACACCGCGCTGGTTTGGCAAACCAAGGAATGCCACGTCGCCCGAGATGGCGTTCAGTGAGCGAATCTGGATTTCTTCGCCAGCTTCAACGCGAACTTCACCGACATCGCCGCTTGGGGCAACCGGTACTGATTCGGCTTCGGCTGCGCCACCCTGTGGGGTGTAGGCGTAGACAACGTTGAGCTTGGAGGCTTCAACGTCGGCTGGATCCAAGTGCTGGATGATCGTGATGCGTTGCGAACCGCAGTCACCGAAGTCATCGCAGTTGATCGTGCCGATAATGCCCTCGTAGTTGCGCAGGCCGGTGAGGTACTCACGTACGCCAGCGCGGTCAACCATCAGGTTGTCGCCATCGATCCATGAGGCTGCGTCGATTGCGTCGAGCAGCATTGCGGTTGCGTCGTATGAGTGACCCCAGAATGGTGCGCTAGGTGCTTCACCGTTATTGGCTTCGTAGGTTGCCAAGAAGTCTTCGGCGCTAACGCCGGTGCTCTCGTTGGCGTTCTGACCAAAGCGGGTGTCTGGACCTGAGAAGTGCATGCCAGCGGTCTGATCGAGCTCAAGGAAGCCGTCGACCAAGAGACCGTCAGCAGCGAGCAGAAGCGTGTCTTCGAGACCGTCAACGCCTGGTGCCTGGTCGGCAACGAAGTCACCGGCTGGCTGGAAGATTGGGAAAAACAGTGCCTGTGGGGAACCGGCTGCGATTTCGGTGAGTACCGGAACCATGTCGGTGTCTTCTTTGGCGACAGCGGTGAAGCCGGTGACTTCGCCACCGAGTTCTTCGAACGCAGCGGTGAAAGCCGAGGCGAGACCTTCGGTGTATGGGTCACCGTCGTGAATTGCAGCGGCGGTAGTGAGACCGAGCTCGTTGAACACGAACTCTGCCATGGCCGCGCCCTGGAAGAGATCGTTGTGGGCGGTGCGGTAGTAACCGGCGTTGTAGTTGTCGCCAGCGTTGCCCTGCTGATCAGAGGTCAGAGCCGGCGAGGTGTTGGAACCGGAGATCATGACCATGTTGGCTTCGGCGATGAGTGGAGCCGCTGCAGTTGCTGCGCCTGAGCATGAGGTGCCGATAACGCCGAGAACCTGCTCGTCGGCAACAATGGTCTGTGCTGCTGCTTGACCGCCGTCTGCTGAGCAGAGGTCGTCGAGGCCTGCGCCCATGCTGACGCTAAAGCCATGGATGTCGCCGTAGTCGGCAATTGCTTGCTCGACGCCACGCTGGTTTGGCACACCAAGGAATGCCACGTCGCCCGAGATTGCGTTCAGTGAACGAATCTGGACTTCTTCGCCGGCTTCGATGGTGACAACACCGAGCGAACCGTCGCCCATGTATTCGCCATCGGCCATGGCTCCGTCGTCCATGGTGTCATCTTCCATGGCGTCGCCATCATCGGAACCACCGTCGTCGGTAGTGGTAGTAGTAGTATCGTCGCCGCCATCTGCTGAGTCATCGTCTGACCCGCCACATGCAACAGCGAACAGGCTGAGCGCCAAAAGCACAGCCAAAAGCTGAGAAAATCGCTTCACGTTGTCCCCTCCAAGGGTTTGAATAGTCGGCATAAATTCGTATCGCCGACCACAGGAACGTAGCACGATTGCAACAAATCGCGTCGGCGAACCGTGCCTATCGTCACATTTGGGTGCGGCATCAAACCCGAAGATCGCCGCCCACTATCCCTGCAAAGGTCCTTGCCGCCAATGCAACATTGCTGCGGTAGCGTCGGGATCGTGACGAAGAGTACCCATCAAGCGCTGGCCGACGAACGCAACGCGACCGTCGAGATCTATATAAACGGCGAGTTCTTTCCCCGCGACGAGGCCAAGATCTCGGTGTTCGATAGTGGGTTCCTTGTCGGCGATGGCATTTGGGAAGGTATTCGTCTGCACCACGACGTGTTTGCATTCCTCGACCGACACCTTGACCGACTGTTTGCTGGTGCCGCAGCGACCGGAATCGACATTGGCCTCGACCGATCCGGGGTGACGGCGGCGTTGCGGGAGACGGTTGACCGCAACGACATGAATGACAACGTGCATGTGCGATTGATGGTGACGCGAGGGGACAAGAAGACGCCGTCACAGCACCCGTCAAACTGCATTGGCGGGCCAAATATCGTGATCATTGCCGAGCACAAGGCGGCCGATCCGGTTGTGCGTGATCAAGGCATCTCATTGTTCACGGCCACGGTTCGCCGGCCTCCGCCAGACACGCTTGACCAGAAACTGAACTGTCATTCCAAGTTGCACGAGGTGATTGCGTTGATTCAGGCGACGAATGCGGGGGCAGATGAAGCCCTGATGCTCGATCCACATGGTGCGGTCGCAACGTGCAATGCAACGAACTTCTTCATCATCAGCAAGGGTGAGGTGTACACAGCGACCGGTCAGTACAACCTGAATGGCATCACGAGCGCATTGGTCGTCGAGGTCGCCCAGGCTGCAGGTATTGCTGCGCACCGAGTTCCGTTCTCGTTGACCGATGTCTACGCAGCCGACGAAGCCTTCGTGACCGGTACGTTCGGCGGACTCACCCCAGTCCACACCATTGACGGGCGCCCCATCGGTGACGGCTCGCAAGGTCCGTTAACCGAGCGGCTGCGAGAGTTGTACGAAACCGCAATGGCTGCTGAGGTAGCTTCGGGCGGCTACGAGCAGACGCTGTAGTGGCGGGCGAAGACGGTGTGACCCGGATCCAGTGTTGGTCTGGTCCCCGCAACGTCTCGACAGCGCTGATGTATGCGTGGCGCGAGCGCCCAGACACAACCGTGTACGACGAACCGTTCTATGCGCACTACTTGACGATCGATGACCGTGATCATCCAGGTGTCGCCGATGTCCTTGCGAGCCAACAACACAATGCCGACGATGTCATTCGTGATGTCGTGCTTGGGCCATGTCCTACGCCGGTGTTCTACATCAAGAACATGGCACACCATCTCAAGGGTGTCGACCGCGCACACCTTGCGCTCACCGAGAACATCTTGTTGGTGCGGCATCCCCGTGACATGTTGGCGTCGCTGTCGGTACAACTGCCTGCGTGCGAGCTAGGCGATACAGGCCTTGTCGAGAGCGTCGCGCTTCTCGACGCGATCCTGGCCGAGGGCGGATCGCCCATCGTGATCGAGACCCAGGCGTTACTCAAGGATCCAGCGGCGGTGTTGGGCGCTGTCTGCGAGCGACTTGAGCTGCCATACGAACCAGCGATGCTGTCATGGCCTGCGGGACCGAAACCCGAGGACGGCGCGTGGGCACCTTACTGGTATCACAACGTGCATACATCGACCGGGTTCGCTCCGTACTCACCATCGAGACACGACGTGCCTGACCGCGTCCATCCGGTCCTGGATCAAGCACTGCCCCTGTACGAGCGCCTTGCTGAGTATCAGCTCAAGGTTTCTGATTAGTGCATGTGACCGCGCCTAGCACGCGGTCTCGCCGTGACAAGATCGGTTGCGTGCCAGCTGGACTTGATGGAAATTTCACACCGGTCGTTTCGGCCGAGCGGACGTCAGTGCTCAATAACGTCATTGCTCAGCTGCGCAATCTCGGCAGCACGGAGCGCCCGCTGCTGGTCGGCGTCGATGGGATCGATGGGTCTGGCAAGAGCACCTTCGCCGATGAATTGGCATCGCTGCTTCGGGTTCAGGACAACCGGGTTGACCGATCGACCATCGACTCGTTTCACCAGCCACGAGCGACTAGAGCGAAGCGGGGCGCCACGTCGCCAGTCGGGTTCTTTCTTGATTCACATGACCTCGATGGCGTGCGAAGTCACCTGCTTGAACCGGTCATGTCCGGCACCGGCGACTACCTGGTGGCGATGTTCGATGAACCGACCGACCAGCCTGTTCACATTGAACCGAGATCGGTCGACGACATCGACGTTCTGATCTTCGACGGAATCTTCTTACAACGTGAGGAACTGGCGCGCTTTTGGGACTACGTGATCTTCCTAGACGGTCAGCAGCGCGTTGATCTGCGGCGTCTGGGTTTGGTTCTCGACGAACTGCCAAACAAGCCAACAGACGTCGTTGCGCACGTACTCGAGTGGGGACGCAAGTTTGACCGGTACTCGTCGGGCATGCGCTATTACCTGGATCTTGTCAACCCAGCGGCGGCGGCCGACCTAGTGATCGACAACAATGACCTGCGTCATCCAAGAATCATCCGGTGCGCTGATTCATCAAGGGTGCCTAGTTGATCTGGCGGTCCTTGCCATCCCAGAACGGTGCTCGGAGCTCACGCTTAAGCACCTTGCCGGGTCCAGACTTGGGCAGCGGGTCGTCTTGGAATGTGACCGATTTTGGAACCTTGTACCCGCCGATGTGTTTGCGGCAATGTGCAATGACAGCGGCCTCGTCGAGCGCTGCGCCCTCACGTGGCACGACCACGGCATGTACCGCTTCGCCCCATTGATCGTCGGGGATTCCGAACACCGTGGCTTCGAGTACACCGGCGTGGCGATAAAGGGCATCTTCGACTTCGGTGCAATAGACGTTCTCGCCGCCGGACACGATCATGTCCTTGCTGCGATCAACGAGATAGAGGTAGCCGTCGCTGTCAACAAAGCCGACATCGCCGGTGGAATACCAGCCACTCGGGTCGAGCGCAGCAGCGGTCTGTTCGGGCTTATTCCAGTAGCCGACCATGACGTTGGGCCCTTTGACCGTGACTTCGCCGACCTCGCCTTGGGCGAGGGGAGCGCCGTTGGCGTCGCGGATATCAAGGCTGATCCCCGGCGGGGTGACTCCGCAGCTCTTTGCCCGCTGCGGGTCGGCTAGGAAGGTGTCCTCGTGGCGGAAGATGGTTGCGATTGGTGAGAGTTCCGTTGCTCCGTACAGGTGAATGAGTTCGCAGTCGAAAAGATCAAGGCTGCGCTTGAGGACCTCGAGTGCGATTGGTGATGCTCCGTGCGAAAGCCAGCGGAGGCTCGACACATTGCGAGGTGCCGTTGCCTGTGACTCAACCATTGCCGCGAGCATCGAAGGCACTGCGATCGCGCAGGTAATGTTCTCGGCCGCAATCAAGTCGAGGCATGCATCGGGTGAGAACGCGGGGAGGACCACGTTCGCTGCGCCAACCCACATGATCGACAGCGCGGCATAGACGCCTGCAGCATGGAACATGGGTGCCATCGTGAGATAACGGTCGTCTTCGAGCAGGGGTTGTGCGAGCTGGGTGTGCACGGCATTCGCCATCAGATTGCTGTGCGTCAACATCACGCCCTTTGATGCTCCGGTCGTGCCGCCGGTATAGAAGAGACCAGCCAAGGTCTCGGGGGCGACATCGGGCTCAACCTCGGGTGCTGCTGATAACAACGCCTCGTACTCACCCGTGTCGAGACGAATGACGCGATCGACGATGCTGGCCAGCGCACCGGGCTCGCGGTCGGTTATGAGCACCCTTGCACCGGCATCTTCGGTTGCATAGATCAACTCGGGTTCAGCCCAGCGTGTGTTGTGGGGAACGATGGCCCGATTTGCGCACGGGATACCAACGAAGAGCTCCAGATAGACATCGCTGTTGTTTGCGAGCAGCGCAACGCGATCACCCGGCTCAGTGATTGGTTCGAGCAAGCCTGCAACCTTGCGGACTCGGACTGCTAGCTCCGCATAGGTGCGACGGCGGCCGTCGCAGGACACGGCTTCGTTGGTGCCAAAGAGCTGCTCTGCGCGGCGCAGTGGATCTCGCATGCTGTACATGTCGCCCATCGTAGAACGTCGATATCGTGGGCGTCCCGGTCGGCGAGCCGCTATCTTCGCGGGCGATACCTATGAGGGGAATTTGTTCATGAAGATCCGTGCATACTTTGGCGTGCTGCTCGCTCTAGCGATGTTTGCAGTTGCGTGTGGCGGCGATGACGATGGTGGTGAACTCGGCTTGGTTGCCGACGGCACCTTGACCGTTTGCACCGACGTGCCGTATCCGCCAATGGAATTCGAAGACGCCAGTGCTCCCGGTGGCTACACGGGCTTTGATATCGAGTTGATGCGAGCAATCGCGACCGATCTCGATCTTGAGCTTGCCGTCGCGACGCCAGGATGGGACGCAATCACCAGTGGCCTCGCCAACGAAGCAGGCGACTGTGATATCTCTGCTGCGTCGATCACGATTACCGAGGAGCGCGAAGAGAACATCGACTTCTCCGACGCCTACTTTGCTGCCGAGCAGTCCTTGCTCGTCGGCGACGACAGCAGCGCGGGATCACTTGGTGACCTGGACTCGGTAGCAGTTCAGACCGGCACCACAGGCGAGACCTATCTCGCGAGCAACACCCCTGCCGGGGTCGAGGTCAAGTCGTTCGAAGCCATTGGTGATCTCTATCTTGCACTGAGCGCTGGCGACGTCGGCGGTGTAGTCACCGACCTCGTTGGCAACCAGGGGTACGTCGACGAGAACGGCGGCGCCAAGGTGGTCGAAACCTACGCAACCGACGAGCTGTACGGTTTCGCCGTGCAAGAAGAGGGTTCAGAGGAACTGCTGGCGGCTGTCAACGCAAGCCTTGCGAAGCTCCGCGACGACGGCACCTACGACGACATCTATGGCGAATGGTTCGCAGGCTAATTCGTCACTGGTAACTCACAGGAGTCGGGCTCGCTGAGCCCGGCGCCTCTGCGGCTACTTGCTTTCGTCCTATGGACCTCACACCGCGCCAACGCGCTCGCCTCTATCAGACTGCGATGTATGTCCTCGCGGCTGCCGTTGTGGTGCTGGTGGTGCTTATAACCGATTGGGAAAAGGTCCAGCGCAACTTCTTCAATCTTGACGTCGCACGCGAGATGTTTCCCGAGGTCATCACAACCGCAGCGCTCAACACCCTGATCTACACGGCGTTGTCATTCGTGTTCGGATTCGCGCTCGCCTTGATTCTGGCGCTGATGCGGTTGTCGTCGGTCCGACCATTCCGTGCCTTCGCTATTGGCTATATCGAACTGTTTCGCGGACTTCCAGCGCTAATCACACTGCTGTTTGTGGGGTTTGGGTTGCCCATCGCCTTTGGCTGGCGACTGCCAGGAGGGACACTTGGCAACGGCTCGGTCGGGCTTGCCATCGTGGCCGGTGCATATATGGCTGAGACCATCCGGGCAGGCATCGAGGCGGTGCCTCGTGGACAAAGTGAAGCCGCTCGCAGTTTGGGCATGTCGCAAACCCGCACGATGTTCACGATCATTCTTCCGCAGGCGTTCCGGATCATCATTCCGCCGCTGACCAACGAGCTCGTGCTTCTCATCAAGGACACGTCGCTGTTCTTTATTCTTGGCAGCACGCCCGCGACCAAGGAACTCACCAAGTTCGCCCGTGACTTCATGAGCTCGTCGCGAAATGCCACGCCGCTCACTGTTGTCGCGATTTTGTACCTTCTGATCACGTTGCCGCTGACCTTTTTGGTTCGCAGGCTTGAACGATCGGCAGCAAAGTCACGATGACCGAAGTTTCTGAAGCTCGCGGGCGCATCGAAGTGCGCAACCTGCACAAGTCGTTCGGCGAACTTGACGTGCTGCGCGGCATCAATTTTGCGGTTGAACCTGGAGAAGTCGTCTGTGTTCTTGGACCTTCAGGTTCGGGCAAATCAACGCTTCTGCGATGCATCAACCGGCTCGAGAAGTCGTCGTCGGGTCAGATACTAATCGATGGCGAGGACATCACGGATCTCGATGCTGACGTTGACCGGCTGCGCACAAACATTGGCATGGTGTTTCAGCAGTTCAATCTTTTTCAGCACCTCTCGGTGCTTAAGAACTTGACTGTTGGTCAAACCGGTGTACTCAAGATCAAGAAAGAAGAGGCCGAGACAACGGCTCGCCGCATGCTCAAACGAGTCGGGCTTTCAGACAAGGTCAATGAGTACCCGAGTCGACTGTCAGGCGGCCAGCAGCAACGAGTAGCAATCGCTCGAGCGCTGAGCATGGGGCCCGCAATGATGCTGTTCGATGAGCCGACCTCTGCCCTCGACCCCGAACTGATCGGCGAGGTGCTCGATGTCATGCGAAGTCTTGCCGACGACGGCATGACGATGATGGTGGTGACACACGAGATCTCGTTCGCTCACGACGTGGCCGACCGGGTGGTGTTCATGGATGAAGGCGTCGTGGTCGAAGAAGGCACGCCAGAGCAAGTCTTAAAGAATCCGCAAGAGCCGCGCACGCAGAAGTTCCTGCGCATGGTCTCGGAACACTAACGAACCGGCGCCGTGATTTCAGGCAGGAATGTCGGTCCAGGGGATTGCCTTGTCGACGCGAGGTTCGCCCGGCAAACCAAGAACGCGTTCGCCCAAGATATTGCGCATGATGTCGCTCGTGCCGCCCTCAATCGTGTTGGCTTGCGAGCGAAGGAACCATTTGGAGTAGCTCCAGCTGCCACGGTCCGAGTCTCGTTTCATCGGGTAGCCGGGCTCATGCAACATGCCTTCGGTGCCGAGCAGATCCATGCAGCAGTTCCAAATACGCTGATTGAGTTCAGCTGATGCGAGCTTTCCAACGGACCCTTCGGGTCCGGGGTTGCCCATCGATGAGTTGCCACGGGCGCGAATGGTCGTTAAGCGTCCGACCTCAGCTTCGATCCAGAGCTGGGTAACGCGATCCTGCATGCGACGCCGCTCGCCGTCGTTGAGTTCGGGTCCGCGCTTGTTCCAGAGTTCGACCAGGAAGTTGATGTAGCCCGAGCCCCGTGGCGCAGTTGTTCCGCCGAGCGCCACACGCTCGTTCATTAGGGTGGTTGTCGCGACACGCCAGCCATCGCCGACATCACCAAGCAGGTTCGAGTGCGGTACTCGCACGTCGGTGAAGAAGACCTCGTTGAATTCGGCATTTCCAGTGATCTGGAACAGCGGGCGAATTTCGACGCCAGGCGAATGCATGTCGAGAATGAAGTACGACAGTCCCTTGTGTTTTGGGACATCGGGGTCGGTGCGGACGAGCAACATGCCGTACCGGGCGTGATGCGCGCCACTAGTCCATACCTTTTGGCCGTTGACGATCCACTCGTCGCCGTCGCGGACGGCACGACTTGACAGCCCAGCGACGTCGGAACCATGGCTTGGCTCGGAGAACATCTGGCACCAGAAATCCTCGCCCGTGAAGATCTTTTTCAGGTAGTCGTCGTGGTGGTCGTCGGTGCCGTAGGTCAGAACAGTGGGCAGGCCCATGCCGATGCCGATGGTGTTGATGCTCAGGGCGTTGAAGTTGCGCCCGGCGTCTCGGATCGTGGACTCAACGACGCCCTGCATCTTGGGCGACAGGTCGAGCCCGCCTTTGCCAACTGGATATTGCACTCGTGCCAGGCCAGCATCCCAAAGCGCCGCACGGAAATCGACTTCGCTTGCGTCGACGCCGACCGCGGTAACGGTGGTCTTCGTTAGTTCCTGCAGTTCGCTCTCGTTCATGCAATCAGTATTGCGCACGTGGCCTACTGTGGCCCCATGTTGCTTGAGGAACTTCAGCGCCGATTGCCGCCCGAGAGCATTCAGGCTGACGTTGACGTCATTGAGGCCTACAGCCAAGATCGAGCAGTGTTTGAGTCGGCGGGCACCGCGTCGATCTTGGTTATGCCAGCGTCTACAGAAGAAGTCGTCGCTGCGGTCGAGGCCGCCGTCGCTGCGAACGTGCCGATCGTGCCGCGTGGCGCTGGCACAGGTTTGACAGGCGCGGCGAACGCTGTCGATGGTTGCATGGTTCTATCGCTGCACCGCATGAACGCGATCGTTGACATCGACACGACAAACCGGACATGTCGGGTGCAGCCGGGTGTGATCAACATCGATCTCAAAAATGCGGTCGCCGAGCACGGATTGTTCTATCCACCGGATCCGGCGTCGGTTGACATGTCGAGTATCGGCGGCAACGTCGCGACGAATGCTGGCGGCCTCTGCTGCGTGAAGTACGGCGTGACGCGTGACTACGTTATGGGCCTTGAGGTCGTGATGGCCTCGGGTGAGGTCATGCGCACTGGCCGCAAGACGATCAAGTCGACCACGGGCTTCGACCTCACCGGCCTGTTCGTTGGTTCAGAGGGCACGCTCGGCATTATCACCGAGATCACGCTCAAGCTCGTGACGGCACCGCCGCCTCCATCCACAGCGGTTGCCTACTTCGATGCGCTTGAACCCGCGGGCCAAGCAATCGTGCAGATCTTTCGAGATGGGCACGAGCCAAGTCTTATGGAGATTGTCGACCGGGCATCGCTTCGTCAGGTTGAAGCGGTCTATCCAATGGACCTTGACGTTGATGCGGCTTGTTTGTTGTTGATGCAGACGGCGGGTGAGAACTCGGCGCTCCGAATCTCTGAGATCAGTGATATCTGCACGGCGAATGGTGCGACGTTCGTGTATCACGTTGATGACCCACATGAAGGAGACATGCTGATCGAAGTGCGCCGAAAGGTCTGGCCTGCGTTCGAACATCTAGGTAAGGCCTTGTTGCCCGAAGATGTTGCCGTGCCCCGCGACCGGCTGCCCGAGCTATTGGCGGGCATCACCGTGATCGGAGAACGCAACCGGGTTGCACTGCCAACTATCGGCCATGCCGGTGACGGCAACATGCATCCGTTGCTGGTGTTCGATGCGAACGATGAGGACGAGGTTGCTCGCGTGCGGGTGGCATTCGCCGAAATCGTGCAACTCGCGCTAGCACTCGATGGCACGATTGCGGGTGAACACGGTGTTGGCACGTTGAAGAAGCAGTTCATTGAAGACGAGCTCGATCCCGTGCAGCTCAGCGTGCAGCGCAGCATGCGTACCTTGTTTGACCCCGATGGTCGTCTCAATCCCGGTAAGGCGATCTAGTGGGCGCTCTTGCTGGCGCACACGCGTTCATTACCGGTGGAGGTTCCGGAATAGGCCTTGGCGCGGCGCGAGCCTTTGTCGCAGACGGCGCCCAGGTCACGCTGTGCGGTAGGACGCTCGAGAAGCTCGAGTCTGCGCGCACTGCGCTGGGCGACGCCGCTTCGGTGGCGATAGCCGACGTGGGTGACGAAGCCGCCCTCGCCGCAGCCATTGGGCGCGCCAATGATCGAGCACCACTCACGATCGCTGTAGCGAATGCCGGGGTTGGCGCTGCAGGTCCGTTCTTGGCAACCGACGTGTCCGACTGGGAGCGGGTCATGCGCACCAACCTGACCGGCGCATTTCTGACCCTCAAGCTCACTGGCAACTATTTGGCTGCCAACGGTGGAGGAGCGATGTGCGCCGTCTCCTCGATTGCCGGGTCCAGGACTCACAGATTCATGACGGCGTACAACACCAGCAAAGCAGGGCTCGAGATGCTGGTGCGAAGCGCGGCCGATGAACTTGGGTCACTTGGCGTTCGAGTGAACGCTGTAGCGCCTGGCTTGGTTGAGACCGATATTTCAACCGGCCTGCGAAGCGACGACGCAGTCGCCGAGGACTACCGGGTGAACATGCCGCTTGGTCGTCAGGGAACGGTCGGCGACGTTGGCGCTGCCATTCGTTTCTTGTGTGGGCCCGAATCGAGCTGGATCACCGGTGCCGTGCTTCCCGTCGACGGAGGCCATCACCTTCGCCGTGGCCCAAACATTGACCCGCTGCTTACGAGCTTCATTGATGATCTGCCGGCAGTGAGCGCTCAACCCGAACGACCCAGCCAGAGCTCCACCCACCAGACCCCCACCAGCCAAACCACAGAAACCTAGGTCGAATCATGAGTCTCGAGGACCGTCTGAACGCTCCCGTCGCCGCACGCTCGGGTGACGCGCAGTTGTACCGATATGACGAGTCGCGAACGAAACACCGAACGCCACCACATCCGGTACGTGACGGCGTTGAGGTGATGAGTGTCGATTTCAACGCTGAACCGTTCGAGCACATGACATGGATGCGACAGAACGCGCCCGTGTATTGGGACGACGTGTCTGGCCTATGGGGCATCACCAAGCACGCACACGTCAGCCAGATAGAAGCTGATTGGGAGACGTTCTGTAGTTCGCTCGGGTCCCGGCCCGGCTCGTCGGTGCCGTCGATGATCAACGCTGACCCTCCCGACCACACCCGCCGCCGACGGTTGGTGAATTCAGGGTTCACGCCGCGGCGAGTTGCTGCCCACGAGGACTTCCTGCGCAACACCGTGACGACCTTGATCGACGCCGTGATCGAGACCGGCACCTGCGACTTTGTAAAAGACATCGCCACCCCGATTCCACTGCGAATGATTGCGAAACTCATGGGGCTGCCAATGGCCGATGAAGACAAGTTGCTCCATTGGTCAGATCTGTTCGCTACCGGCGGTGCAGACATCACCGAGGCGGTCCAACACGCCGTTCTCGAATGGGTTGAGTACATCCTCGAAGAACTGAAGACTCGAACCGACCCTGAGGCCGACGACCTCATCTCGCTGCTCATTCACACCAAGGGCGAACCGCTCTCGGTAGACGATCTGATCTATGAAACAATGCTGATTTTGGTGGGCGGCGACGAAACCACTCGGCATGTGATGTCAGGCGGACTTGAAGCGCTGCTGCAGAACCCTGACCAGCTTGGCGCGTTGCAGGCTGATCGGTCGCTTCTGCCAGGCGCGATCGAAGAGATGCTGCGCTGGGTCACCCCGGTCCGGAACATGAATCGCACGGCTACGACCGATGTCGTGCTTGGCGATCAACAGGTTCTCGAAGGTGACCGCCTTCTGCTGTTGTACCTGTCAGCGAATCGCGACGAGGACGTGTTTGACAATCCCCACGATTTCGACATCACGCGCACGCCGAATCACCACGTGGCGTTCGGCGGCAACGGCCGCCACTACTGCCTGGGCGCTCAGCTCGCCCGCCTTGAGCTCACCGTGCTGTTCGAAGAAGTGCTCGATCGGCTTCCAGCCATCGAACTCGTGCACCCCGAAATCTCACAACCAGAGCGCGCTGGCAACTTCGTTCTTGGCATCGAGTCGCTACCAGTGCGTTGGTAACGAACACTTCTTGGATCGCCGTTCCTAGGTCACCGTTACTAGGCCGATAGTGTCGGCCTGCGCCTCGTGTGAGAATCTTGAGCATGGCCGAAACTGACCAACTGCTCTACGAAGTCAATGACGCGATCGGGGTGATCACCTTCAACCGGCCCGACCGCATGAACACGATCACGCCAACGATGCTCGACGCGCTGTCCGAACGGCTGCTCGAAGCCGATGCTGATCCCAACGTGCGAGTCATTGTAATTACTGGCAACGGACGAGCCTGGTGCGCTGGTCTCGATGTGGGGGCCGCAGTGTCCGGCGACGGTATTGGCAGCGAAGGAGCCGGCACCGGGACTGGCGAGTTCAACTTGCGCGATGCGCCGCCGGTTGTGATTCACAAGATCGACACGCCAACGATCGCCGCGCTCAATGGCGGTGCGGCCGGCTATGGCATGGACCTTGCACTCGGCTGCGATATCAGAATTGCTAGTGACACGGCAAAGCTGTCGGCTGCGTACACCGCTCGTGGCCTGGTGCCCGAGAGCGGGGGCACGTGGCTGCTTCCTCGCATTGTTGGATGGTCCAAGGCCGCCGAGCTGCTCTTTACGGCCCGCACATTGAAGGCCGACGAAGCGCTTGAGCTCGGGCTGGTGAGTGAAGTTGTTCCCGCTGAGGCGTTACACGACGCAGCCATGAGCATGGCGGGTGAAATCGCTGCAAACGCACCGCTGGCGATTCGAGCATCAAAGCGACTAATGCGCCATGCGATGACCGAAGGGCTCGAAGATCATGTGCAGCGGCAGTATTTGGCGCTGCTGCCATTGTTTGGCACCAAGGACTTTCGCGAAGGGCTTGCGAGTTATCTTGAGAAGCGCCCAGCTGAATTCCACGGCGAGTAGGGGGCCGGTCTATGTCGGTTGAAGTCAAGCGCTCGTTCTGTCGCATCTGTCATGCGGCCTGCCCGGTCGATGTGCATATCGACACCGCAGTTGGCAAGGGCAAGGTCCTCAAGGTCACCGGTGTCGATGAAGATCCGATCTTCAACGGCTACACGTGCATTAAGGGCCGCCAGTTGCCGGACCAGATTCACGATCCAGCTCGGTTGCGAGCTGCGTTGCGGCGTCGACCTGACGGCACGTTTGAAGAAGTAGCGAGCGGTACTGCACTCGACGAGGCCGCAGCCAAACTCAAGGCAATCATCGACGAGCACGGCCCTCGAGCCGTGGCGACCTACACCGGTACCGGCGGCTATCAGAACGCACCATCTCATCCGGTCGCCATGGCTTTTCACAAGGCGATCGGTTCGATCAGCTACTACACCTCGGTCACCATTGACCAACCTATGAAGGCGACCGCTGTTCTCCGCATGGGTGTGTGGGATGCTGGTCCGCAAAACTTCAGCGAAGCCAACGTGTTGTTGGCGATTGGCTACAACCCGATGGTTTCGAGCTTTGCCCCGTTTGGCGGACTGCAGGGCACGGATCCGTTTGCCACGCTGCGTAAGCGCAAGGTCGAAGGTCTGAAGCTGGTCGTGATCGACCCCCGCCGAACTGAGTTAGCAGCGCAAGCCGACATCCATCTGCAGGTCAAGCCGGGCGAAGACCCGTCGCTGCTCGCCGGCATGTTGAATGTCATCTTGTCCGAGAACCTGCATGACCAGGATTTCTGCGAACGCTGGGCCGACCTTGAGCAGCTCGACCAGCTTCGGCTTGCCGTCGAACCCTTCACGCCGAAGTATGTTGCCGAGCGGTGCGGGGTTGACGCCGATGACATGATCGCTGGCGCTCGCATGTTCGCAGCCGGTCCCACGGGAATCTCTGGGTCGGGTACCGGGCCGAGCATGTCGCCGCATCCGAGTTTGATGGAACATCTGTCGTTGTGTCTCAACGTCGTGTGTGGCCGCTATATGCGAGAAGGCCAACAGATCGAATCGGCCGCGTTCTTGCAACCCGACAAACCAAAGCGAGCCCAGGTGATCGGCCCGTTTGGAAACCCGAGCGGTCCCGAAAGTCGGTTCCGTGGTCTCAAGGGTTACAACAACGAGATGCCGTGCTCGACGCTGGCGCAAGAGATTTATACGCCCGGACCAGAACAAGTTCGAGCGCTTATTGTCAACGGCGGGAATCCGGTGGCGGCGTGGCCCGACCAAGTCAAGTCAATCAAGGCTATGGAGAATATCGAGTTGTTGATTGTGATCGACCATCGCATGACGCAGACTGCTGAGTTCGCTGACTACATCTTTGCGCCGCGGCTGTCCCTCGAACGATCTGACGTTCCACCGTTCATGGACCGCTGGTTCCGCGAACCATATGCCTGTTACACCGAAGCGGTGCTCGAGCCCGAGGGCGACCTGCTCAACGACTGGGAGGTCTACTGGGAGATCGCCGAGCGGCTTGGCGTTGAGATCACGTTGCCCGGCGGAGCGATCCCCTCTGGTGACCGGCCGACTGACGACGAGGTGCTCGATCTTGTCTATGCAAACTCTCGGGTGCCAATGGACGAGATTCGTGCAAACGCAGGCAAGGTCCTGAACCAGCACAAGATCACAGTGTCGCCCGCCGATGAAAACGCTGCTGGAAGATTCCAGGTTGGACTTGCCGATCACCTCGAAGAGCTCGCGGTAGTGCGGCAAGAGACAACGGGCGCCGAACTAATCGCGGGCTTCGATCCCGAGGTGCACACCTATCGGCTCATCAGCCGCCGCCTGAAGTCGCACCTCAATTCGCTTGGGCGTGAGATTCCTGGTCTGGCCAAGAAGACGCCAACCAACTACGCGTACATCAACCCGGCCGATATGGCAGAACTTGGTGTAGAAGACGACGGTCTCGTTCGCATTGCTTCGCCCCACGCCGAACTGATCGGCGTGGCTATGAGCGATGCCAGCGTTCGGCGCGGTGTGGTTTCCATGGCGCACAGCTGGGGAAGTTCAACCGGCACCGACGAGAAGGTACGTGATATCGGAGCGCCTACAAACCGGCTCATCGACGTTGAGAACGGCTACTGCCCAATCACCGGCCAGGCGATCCAAAGCGCCATCCCGATCTCGGTCGTCGCCGTCTCCGAGGACGCCCTGGTCTCGGCCTAGTCGGGTTCTAGAAGAGCGTTTGCACGCCGGACTCAAGGTCGAGCAGTTGTCGCTTGAGCGTTAGTCCGCCACCGAATCCCACGAGCGACCCGTCGCTGCCGATGACGCGATGGCATGGAATGATGATACCGATCGGGTTCCTGCCATTGGTGGCGCCGACCGCCTGGAACGCTCCCGGGTACCCGGCGATCTCTGACTGTTCGCCGTACGAGATGGTCTCGCCATAGGGGATGGTGGTCATCGCTTGCCACACGGCGACCTCGAAGTCGCTCCCTTCGATATGCAGCGGCAGGTCGAACTCGGCGCGATCGCCCGCAAAGTACGCCCCAAGCTGGGCTGCGGCAGCGACGAGTACAGGATCGCCTGGAGCCTCGGGAACATCGCTGGCGGCGAGCCCCAAATCATGAAGGTCATGGATTGGAAAGAGCAGGTGGGTGAGGCCAGGGGCGTCGGCGATCAAGGTGAGTTTGCCAATGGGTGAGTCGACCGATAGACGCCGCGGTGAAACCAAGTAGTCGGCGTGGCGCAGCGGCATGCCCATCAATCGCTACTCCGACCGCACTCTGCGCTCTCGTTGGAGCAGCTCTTGGGCAATCGAGGCGACGTGTGACCCATCCTGCGCAAAGAGGTTCCCAACGGTTATTCCGCGCGCGCCGCGTAGTCCACGGCACTCCCATTCGTAGAGGTGCCACTCGTCGGCGCGCACCGGGCGATGAAACCACATGGCGTGATCCAAGCTCGCGCCGATGAACAGTTCTTTGGTGTCGGCATTCGCGGTGTACTTGGGGTGCAAGCTACGTGCGGCTGGGAACTGAATCGTGTCGCTCGTGAAAGCGAGTCCGCAGACGTGCAGGTGCGGATCATCGCCGATGGGATCGATGAGTTTGACCCATCCCATCGACTTTCCGGAACCGGGGTAGGTGCCCATCGACCGACGTTCCATGATCCACGGCCAGTTGTCGCCCTGGCCACGCATGTCTTCTGGTGGAGGAGCGATTGGCATGCGCGCAGTCTGTACGTCGGCGTCGTCTTCAAAGCGCTGGAATGAGCACGAGAGATGCAAGATGGCGCCGCCCGACTGGCGTGCGACCGTCGCCCGCGTGCAGAAGCTGCGACCATTTCGCAGCCGATCCACTTCGTACCGGATTGGCTCGGTTGGGTCACCGCCACGAATGAAGTAGGCGTGCAGCGAATGGGGATGGAATCCCTCTTCGACCGTCTGCAGGGCTGCCCACAACGCCTGGGCAACGACCTGCCCGCCGTAGACGCGTTCCCACGTGTACGGCGGACTTAGACCAACCCATGTGTCGGGTCCGTGCTGTTCAAGTTGCATGACCTCGGTAAAGGTCGTGGGTGTGCTCACGCCACGAGCCTACGTGTTTATGGCACGCCGAATGTTTGTTCGCATGTGGCCCGGTCACGAGTGGGTGCGAATCAGAGCGCCGCTGCTGCCACCGAAGCTACGAAGTGATCGATGTCGTCGTCGGTTGTGGCGAGGTTCCAGCAACCCATGCCGTAGGAACTCAAGTACACCTGCTGGCGAAAGAGGTCACGCTGCAACTGAGCCATGGTTTCGGCTTCGTCGCTTGAGTGGCGCGTATCTCGATAGGACCGAATCGTGCGTTGATTGGGATGCACACGAAACAGTGACCCGGCACCGGTGACCTGCCACCCGATGCCATGTTCATCGAATGCGGCCCGCAGGCCGCTGCGGCATCGCTCCCCAATCTCATCGAGGCGGTTGAACGCTGCGGGGTCAAGCTGGTCCATACACGCCAGTCCAGCGGTCATCGTCATGGGATTTGCGGTGAAGGTGCCTCCCGATGGAAGTGCGGCGCGTTCGCCACCTTGGCTCGCGAATACCGCCATGACGTCGGAGCGGCCTCCCACTGCGCCAACGGGGAACCCGCCGCCGATGATCTTGGCGAGACATGTCAGGTCCGGCGTGATGTTGTGTGCTGCTTGGGCGCCGCCGGTGCCCAAGCGAAAGGTGATGACTTCGTCGAGGATCACGAGCGCGCCGACGTGGCTGGCTGACTCTTGAATTGCGGCAATGAACTCTTGGTCGATCGCTGGCATGCCCACCCGGCTGGGCATGGGGTCGAGTAGCACCGCGGCACAACGTTCGCCCACGTTGGCAATGACGGAGCGGGCGGCGCCAGCATCGTTGAACGGAATCACCACGACCTCATTGCGCAGCGAGTCAGGTGCGCCTTTCGCATAGGCGATGGTTGCGGGTGCGTTCGCGTCTCCCCAGTCAGATGGATCGGGGTCAAGACTGGCTTCTGCATGGTCGTAGGTGCCGTGGTAGCTGCCTTCGACCTTGATGATCGTGGGGCGGCCCGTGAACGCTCGGGCTGCCTTGATTGCTCCCATGACAGCTTCGGTGCCTGAGTTGCAGAACCGAACCTGATCCACCGTTTCGATTCGAGCGCAGAGCAACTCGGCCAGCTCGATCTCTACGGTTGTAGCGAGGGAATAAGCGGTGCCTCGGGTGAGCTGTGTTCGCACTGCGTGCTCAATGACTGGGTCGGCGTGACCAAGGATCACTGACGTGAAGTTGTTGTTGGCATCGAGGTACCTGTTGCCGTCGACATCGGTCACCCACGCGCCCTTGCCCTCAGCGATATAGATCGGGTGCGGCTTGGCGAGTACGGTCGTTCGTGACGCTCCACCGGGAATCGACTGCTGCGCTCGGCTGAAGAACTCGGCTGAACGAGAGCCTGATTGCGATGGTGATCCCATCACGCCAGCTTTGCGCAGATTCCCGCCTGCTGCAAAGGATCGACCATGAACATGACCGCACGTTCGCAGCCCGAATCGCCTTGGCGCATAGGGGTCGACGTTGGCGGCACCTTTACCGACCTCGTCTTGGCCGACGCAACGGGGGCCACATGGGTCGCCAAGGTTCCGTCGGTTCGACGCGATCCAAGTCGTGGAGTGCTCGACGCCATCGAACGTATGGGCGTCGATCTTGGTATGCCGACTGAGCGCGTGTTGAACGACACGACATTGTTCGTGCATGGTTCCACGATTGCCACCAACACCATGCTGGAGGGCACGGGCGCGACCGTCGGGCTGATTTGCACCCAGGGGTTCCGCGACGTCCTCGAAATTCGACGTGGGCTTCGTGACGATCAGTGGAATCATCGAGCTCCGTATGCGCCGGTTTTGGTGCCGCGCTACTTACGCACGCCGATCAGCGAACGAATCGACCATGACGGGTCGGTGCACTCGCCACTCGACATCTCGTCGCTGTCGACGACACTCGCTGACTTTGACGCTGAGGGTGTTGAATCAATTGCCGTAGCGTTGATGAACAGCTATGCCAACGACAGCCACGAGCAAGATGTAGCGGCCATGATTGGTGATACGTGGGACGGCAAATGGGTGACAACCTCGGCGGAGGTCTCGCCGCTCATGGGTGAATACGAGCGAACATCAACCGCCGTCGTGAACGCCACGCTGATGCCACGCGTGGTTGGGTACCTGCGCCTGCTTGAGTCAGAACTGCAGACGCGAGGCCTGACCTCGCCGTTGCTGCTCGTGCAATCAAATGGCGGAGCAGCTTCGGTCAAGCAACTGGCTGGCCGCCCGGTGAACCTGTTGTTGAGTGGTCCAGCAGCTGCGGTAGGCGCGCTCAACTTGTACAGCCGGGCCATCGACCAGTTCGAAACGTCGACTGATGAGGGCAGCGTGATCTCCATGGAGATCGGCGGCACGTCGTGCGATGTGTTGCTGATGTCGAGTCGAGAAGTCGCCACTCGCGATGACACGAGCATTGCGGGGTACCACGTATCTGCGCCCGCTATCGATATCCACACCATCGGCGCTGGCGGCGGAACGATCGCTGGTGTCGACGACGCTGGCATGTTATTCGTGGGCCCAGCAGGAGCAGGCGCTGATCCCGGTCCTGCGTGTTACGGCCGCGGTGGTGAACTTCCAACCGTGACCGACGCCCACCTGGTGCTTGGCCGGCTACGCCCCGGCAAGTCGGCAGGTGGGACACTAGATCTTGATTTCGAAGCTGCACATGAGGCACTGCGGGTGCGTGTCGCTGAACCACTGAACATGACCGTTGAAGAAGCCGCTGCGGGAGTTATCGAGTTGACTGAACAGCACGTGCTCAGCGCAGTTGAACACATTTCGATCGAACGAGGTCACTCGCCGCGACGGTTCACCATGGTGGCAGCCGGAGGTGCAGGACCAATGCATGGTGCAGAGGTCGCTGCCGGACTCGGATGTCCAACGGTGTACATCCCGCGAGACGCAGGAGCGCTCTGCGCCATTGGCATGTTGCACGCCGATATTCGCCAAGACTTCACCAAGGTGCTGGTTGGCTCGCTCGATGCGGTTGAAGACACACGTGTTGCACGGGGATTCGCCGAGCTCACCAAAGACGCACTGGCGATCATGTCCAGCGAAGGTTTCACTGCCGATCAGGTGACCGTGCGCGAAGAGCTCGAACTACATCACCCCGGACAGATGTGGAGTATTCGAGTTCGCCTCGGTAGCGGGTCGCTCGATCCGGTTGCGGTGCGAGCTGCGTTTGAAAGCGAATACGAACGGCTGTATGGACATGTGCAGGTGGGCGGCACGATCATGGTGTCGTCGCTGCGCCTCACGGCCACCGGTGCGACGGCCCGAACTGCGTTGTCGAAGCTGCAGCGGGCTGCTCATGAACCGCAACCGATCGAACAGCGATCGGTGTACTTCACCGGATCGAACTGGGTCCAGACCGATGTCTACGACGGTCGCGAGGTGGCGGTCGGTCACGTCATCGAAGGTCCCGCACTCATTGAGGAGCTAACGACGACGGTCGTTGTGCGCCCCGGTGATTCGCTCACCGTGGATGAGCAGGGCAACTTCATGATCAAACTCAGCACTAGCTCAAGCAGCGCTCGATCAACGTCGGAGACGAGTGGTTTGGATCCGATCACCTTGGCGCTCATGCAGAACCGGCTCGATCAAATCACGCGCCACATGGGCTGGGTTATGACTCGCACCGCTCGCAGCACCATCTTCAGCCAAAGCCATGACTTCAGCTGCTTCATCACGACCCCCGATGGCACCCTCGTTGCGAACGCAGATGGCATTCCTATTCACACCGGGGGCGGTGGCTTTGCAGTCCGAGCGGTGCTTGGCAAGTTCGAGGGCCGCATCAATCCTGACGATGTGTTTCTTTTGTCTGACCCGTACGTGGCTGGCGGCAACCACCTGCCTGACTGGGTGATCGCCCGACCGATCTTTGTGCACGACGCGTTGGTGGGGTTCTGCTGTAATCGAGCGCATCAGAATGACATTGGTGGAGGCTTGGCTGGCACCTATAACCCGGCGGCGACCGAGATCTGGCAAGAAGGGATCAGGCTGCCAGTGCTCAAGCTCATCGAAGCGGGTCAGGTACGAGATGATTTGTGGGAGCTACTGCTTATCAACTGTCGGACCCCTGAACTGCTCGACGGCGATCTGCGCGCCATGATCGGGTCCACGAGAATTGGTGGTGAGCGGCTCGACGCACTCGTGACCGAACTCGGCCAGGCTGACTACCTGCGTTACCTCGATGGTGTGCTTGACCATGCCGACCGTCGGTTGAGGCTCGCGCTGCAAGCTCTACCCGACGGCACCTGGCTTGGTGAGGACCACTCAGACAACGACTGTTTCGTTGCGACCGACATTGCTGTGCGGGTCGCAGTGACCGTTGAAGGCGACAACATGACCGTTGACTTCACCGGCACCGACCCGCAGATCGAGGGCTTTAAGAACAGCTCAGTGGCCAACACGTATTCGTCGGTGTACTTGGCTATCTCGTCATTCTTCGACACCACGATTCCCCGTAACGAAGGGACCTATCGCTCCGTGAGGATCGTGGCGCCAAAAGGTTCGATCGTAAACGCACTGCCGCCCGCTCCGATGACAATGAACACTGTGTACGTCGCGCACGAGATCGTGATCGCTGTCTGGCAGGCACTTGCGCAGGCAGCCCCTGAACGAGCCTGCGCTGCTTGGTCCAAGACGATGCACGGCCACGTCGCCGGTAAACGCGAAGACGGAACTACCTGGGTCATGTATCACTGGCACGCAATGGGTACGCCCGGCGCAACGGCCGAACGCGATGGCTTCGCACAGATGGGCCACCTCATCAGCCTCGGCGGCTTAGACATCCCAAATCTTGAGTTTCACGAACAGCAGTTTCCGGTGCGCTACGTCTGTCATGAGCAACGGTGCGACAACGCTGGCCCAGGCACTAAACGTGGCGGTACCGGCGTGAGGTACGAGGCAGACGTGCTTGAGCCAGCGATCTGGTCCTATCGCGCCGAAGGGCTCGGGTCCGTGAGCGGACACGGCGTTCTGGGCGGCGGCGATGGGGGAGTCGGCCTGGAATGGATCACTCCTGGCGACAGTGAGGCGGACGGGCCAGAGTTCGTTCCACCGAAGTACGGCGTGCAGAAGCTTGGCGCCGCCCGGATGACAGCGGAAACCCCAGGTGGTGGCGGCTGGGGGAATCCTTACGACCGCGACCCCGCCGCTGTTTTGCGTGATGTGCGAGACGGCGTCGTGTCGGCTGGCGCCGCCGCGACTGACTACGGCGTGGTGATTGACGAGCGCGACTGGAGTGTGGACTGTTCGGCAACCGAACGGCTGCGCTTCCAGGACGGCCTAGGGGCACGGTCTCGGGGGATGGTCTAGCGGGATGGTCTAGCGGGATGGTCTAGCGGGATGGTCTAGCGGGATGGTCTAGCGGGATGGTCTAGCGGGATGGTCTAGCGGGATGGTCTGACGGCGTCGTCTATTTCGGCGACGTAGAACCAGCCGTCGTCGGTCTCTGCTACAGCGACACATTCCTTGCCGAGCCTCCACAACGCTTTTGGTACCGGCGTCGGGTCGTACTGATACAGGTCAGGGAACGCCTCTTTGATCGCAACAGTTGCTTGCTCTGCGTGATAGTGGGGGATGCGAGACACGAGATGGTGTGCAGCATGCGTCGAACCGATTCGATGATGCAGCGTGTCGAAAAGTCGGCCATACGGACGATCGATTGAGCTGAAAGCACCACGAACGTACGACCATTGATCACCGTCTAAGTGCGGCGTGTTGGCTCCGGTGTGGTGCAGCCACGTGTAGCCGACCAACCACGCGTTGTTCACAAGGTATGGCCCGCCGTACAGCGCAACGACGAGCATTGGGCTTGTGGCCAACGCCCACCACGTGAGCAGCGCAATGACGACAAACACACCAGCACCAGAAGCAAGCACCCGTTTGGCGAAGCGCGCAGGAAAGAGCTTGCTAGCAAACGGCTTCCACGGCCAGAAGTGATTCGTTGGTCGGTCGCCGCCCGACGTTGCGCCGGTAAGCAAGTACACAGGCCAGCCAACGAGCAAGTGTCCAGCGATGTTCAGGGTCGCATGGAGTCGGGTGCCAAGGCGCCGACGCCATGCCAAGCTGCGCTTCCCCGGCGCGGTATCGGCCCGCAGCGGTACGTGCGTTTCACCGTCGGTCAAATGATTCGTCTTGGCATGGTGCATCGCATGGCTGCGTTGCCAGCTGAAATATGGCACGAGCAGCGACGAGTGCAGGACAAAGCCAACGCTGTCCTGCACAAACTTGTTCTTCGAGAACGCACCGTGGCCGCACTCGTGCGCAATGACCCACACGCCGCACGCCAAGGTGCCGGTCACAAGGGCGTACACGATCCATGCGGGCAGCCATGCCCACGTCAGCGGCAAGAATTGCCATGCCAATAACGCTGGAATCAGCGTAAGCACAGTGGCCGAGATTGCGTAGCGCATCGACCGCACCGTGTTGATCTCGAACACCTCAGCCGGTAGCACTGCAAGAACGTCTGACTTTGTCGGAATCGTCGGACTAGTCGTAACTGTAGGAGGCGCGAGCACGTGAACGCTAGGGGGCATGATGAGTCCAGGGAGAGGGGCCGACTGCTCGACGATGAGCATCGGTACTACACGTTCGTCCCGTTGAAGCGCCCGTTGGTTACACACTTCTGCAAGATCCGGGCGATGTGTTTCGGACTGCTGCACTGCCGCTAGGACTGCTGTCGCAAATGATCTCGTTGGGTTGACCCTGCATACTCGGTGCGGTAGCGCCCCCGTTCTTGTAACCGAGGCACGATGTGCTCGACGAACTCCTCAATGCTGCCAGGATTGTGAATCGGTGACAGCATAAAACCGTCGCCACCAGCCTCATCGACGTAGGCGAGCATCTGGTCGGTCACTGAGTCGGCGGTGCCCACAAACTGAGGAATGCCAACGCTCTGTCCGTGCTTCTGCGCAACCTCGGCGACGGTCATCGACGTGCCATCGGGGTTCAAGTAGCGAGTCTTCATCCGCTGTAGTTCGGGTTCGGTTCGAGCTGCCATTGGCTCGTTTGGATCGAGCTTGGCGAGGTCAAAGTCCAGGTGCGCCGAAAGAATCGCCAAACCCGCTTCAAGCGGAACAAGGGAGTTGTGTTCGTCGGCGAGTTCATGCGCATGAGCGTCGCTCTCGCCAATGATGGGCTGGGCGCCGAACAAGAGCGCACAATGGTCTGGATTGCGTCCAGCATCGACTGCCATCGACTTGATGTCGTCGTACAGGGTTGCGGCGTCTTGGGCACGCGGTTGGATAGCGAAAATCGCGTCGGCATGTTTTGCTGCGAAGTCCGTGCCCTTCGGCGATGTCCCCGCTTGCAGGATTGACGGGCCGACCTGCGGCGATCGTGTGACGTTAAGTGGCCCGCGCGACGAGAAAAACTCGCCCTCGAACTCGATACGGCGGACCTTGGATGAGTCGACAAACTGCGGCGCCTCGACATCTGCCACCACGGCGTCTTCGTCCCAACTCTGCCACAGCTGATTACACACCTCGATGAACTCGTGTGCTTTCTCGTATCGACGTTCTGAGGACTCGCGCTCTTCACCGTAGTTCGCCGCCTGGTTGTGATTTAGCGACGTCACGACGTTCCACCCCGCTCGCCCGCGTGTCAGATGGTCAATGGTTGCCCACAGCCGAGACACGTAGAACGGGTGATGATGGCTGGTGCTAAACGTTGCTGACAGGCCGATCTTCTCCGTAACCGCTGCCATGAACGACAGCAGCGGGATCGGGTCGTGTTCGGGCGCCTGCACCGCAAACCGCAGCGCCGGATCAAGGCTGCCCGTGTAGGTGTCGGAGATGTAGTTGAGGTCAGCGAAGAAGACCATGTCGAAGAGCCCGCGCTCACACGTCTGCGCAATCTGTTGATAGAGCTCGGGACGCGCCCACGTGTCCTTGTCCCACTCGGTTTTCGGGTGCCGCCACATCGCGTGGCTGTGATAGGTGGGCCCGTGGATCAAGAACTGGGCGAGATGCAGCATCTTCACTATGCGAATCTACTGAACTTGGCCTGGTTGAAGAAGTTGGCCAACCCGACGACTGCCCCGGCGCCCTGGCCACACGGCAAAAAAGGGTCCGGCTAGCCCCACAATGACCGAGTATCAGGGTGTTCGAAAGGGGGACCTGTCCCTACGACTCGCGTTGTGATCAGCTCAGCTCCGCTTGGTCTACTGGTAGGGCCGCACCATCGCGTAGAAGTCTGTGAGCACCTCGGCGGCGAGCTTGGGCACGCCTTCTTCAGAGAACAGACCCTTGCGGTTATAACCGTCCTGAATGCCAGGGAGTACGCGCAGAGGCGTGCGGAAGTCCTTCAGGATCCACGGCGACATGCCAACACAGTCTGGCTGGCGCTCAATCATGGCGATCTGCGCTCGATACACCGCTGCCTGCAACTCCTCGGTCCATATCTCGTCTTCGCCGCCGTGATGTCCGGCCTTGGCGCCAGCGCCGAGCTCGCTAAAGATGATCGGCTTGCCAAAGTCAGTGCTGAATGTGATCGACGGGATGTCCTGGCGATCGCCGTAGTACCAACCCAAATATTGATTGATCGCAATGACGTCGATCACAGCGCCAAGCGGGTCCGTGACATGCACTTCAGGATCGTTCGAAGGCAGGGTGAGCAGAGCGGCCGTTGTCAGCCGGGTCGGGTCGAGGGTCTTGGCGTGATCGGCAAGCGTGGTGAGAAACGCGGTTCGTGCGTCGCCCGGCAACGTTTCATTTGCGACCGACCACAAGATTGTTGAGGCGCGGCTCCGATCACGACGCACGAGCTCATCGGCTTGTGAGAGCGCATTGGACAGCACTGCGTCATCGTCGAACGCGATGCCCCAGTAGACGGGCAATTCGCTCCACGACAGCAAACCAACCCGGTCGGCTTCACGCACAATGTGTTCGTCGTGCTGATAATGAGCCAACCGCACGAAATTTGCGCCCAACTGCTGAGCCCAGCCGATCAGCGCTTTGGCGTCGGCTGCTCCGTGTGCACGTTTGCCGCCGGTCGGGCCTTCACCGTGGAGCGCAATGCCCTTTAGCCAGGTCGGTTCGCCATTCACGAGAATTCTGTTGCAGTCGACCTCGACGGTACGAAAGCCGATGTCGTCGTCGATCACATCATCACCACACGTGAAGCGGACGCGGTGTAGCACGGGTTTGCCTGGATGCCATCTCTCGAGATACGCGGTGTCATCAAGTTTGATGGAACCGTCGCTCTCGAAATCTGCAGTGAAGTCAAGATCTCGCAACGTGACACTGGCCGTGAGCGACTGATCGCCATCGATCTCGACACCGCCAACAAGGGAGCCGTCTGCAGACATGGTGAGCCAGGCTTCTCGAAGAAAGGTCTGTGGAACTTCGATGAGATTGCCCCCAAAGTTCCACCAGCGGTGCGCATGGCGGGAATACGGTCAGGCTCGCGTCGATTGTTGACCTGAACAATCAGCGTGTGTTCGCCTGGACCGACCTTGCCGGTGACCTCGAGCGCGAACGGACCAAACCCGCCGATCGTGGGTGCCCAGCTCTTCTCCATCGAGGAATACTCGTGTGGTGTGATATGCCGCACCGAAGTGAACGTAGTGGCGGTTCGACGAAGCCGCTACGCCCTCGAACATAGTGCGGTACCACACGGTGCCTTCGTAGAAATGCAGCGACTCGTGCTGGGTGTTCCAATCGCCGGGCACTGCCAGTTCGAGTGAGTTGTCGAAGTCGTACTCGACCCGGTCACTGGGCGATCGGGGACTGAAGTCGCGAAACCACCCTCGCTCATCGCGCTCGCCCAGCATGTCGACGTAGCCGCTGTCGTATGGGTCCACAATTGCTCGCCAGGGGCCATCGAGGCTGCGGCTCTGACGCGCCAACACGTTGTTCATGATCACGGTGTTGAGCGAAGCGGAAGGGTTCAGTAGTTCATCACGCACAGCCGCAGTTGATCGCAGGATCGTGCGTTGCGCAAACTGGTCTGCATCAGTCGGCCGGTCGGCTGCCTGGAGGTCGCGCGGATAGCGAAAAGCTCAGAAGCCTCCAGGCTCACGTTCCCGCTCTTGTTCGCTGCGCTCACGGGCAGCTAGGCCACGGTTCAGCTTGTTTCGACTCGCACGCTCCCAGCTATCCGCTGAACCTCCTGGCATGTGGTGACTAGCTGTGGTGATACGGATGGTTCGACAGGATTGTGTCCGCCCGATAGATCTGCTCAAGCGCCGTGACCCTGGCGATCTCATGGGGCAACGTCATGGGCCCCAAGCTGACACACCGGTCTGCGTTTGAAATAAAGTCGTCGCCCAGCCCGTAACTGGTGCCGACAACAGCCGCCAATTTTCGAGGGCGCACCGATGCCAGCAGGTTTGCGAACTCAACCGAGGTGAGACACTTGCCACGTTCGTCGAAAACCAGCGTGAAGACGCTGCCCTCGCAATGGGGCGCGAGGAGCTTCGTTGCGTTCGACTTGACCGCCGCCGAGTTCTCGCCTTTTTCCCTAAGAATCACGTGCTTAAAGGCCGTAGCTTTGTCGAGGCGCTTCTCATAGGTCGCCAATATCGGGCGCCAAATGTCCTTTGGTTTACCAAAGCTCTGGAATGAGATTTCTGGCAGATGGCCCACATGGCTCACGCTAGCGGCGCCCCCGGTCCTGCGAGCCGTTGCAGGGCCGATAGTCTGACAGGTTCATGGCTATATGGAATCGACTTCTTCGATCAGGCGAAGGCAAGAAGACACGAGCGCTCGAGTCGCTTATTCCTGAGATCAATGCACTCGAGCCCGAGATCAAGAAACTCAGCGACGAGCAGCTTGGCGCGAAGACCGGCGAGTTCCGGCAGCGCCTCGACAACGGGCAAGACATAAATGACGTCTTGCTCGAAGGATTCGCGGTTGCCCGCGAAGCAGCCTTCCGCGTCATTGGTCAGCGCGCCTACGACGTCCAGCTCATGGGCGGCGCCTGCCTGCACTTCGGCTGGGTAGCCGAGATGAAGACGGGTGAGGGCAAGACCCTCACGTCGGTACTCCCTGTGTACCTGAACGCATTGACAGGCAACGGCGTACATCAGGTCACGGTGAACGACTACCTCGCTACACGTGACGCCGAGTGGATGGGTCAGATCCACGAGTTCCTTGGGCTCTCCGTTGGTCTGATCATCCCCGGCAACAACGACCACGCACACAAAAAGGCGATGTACGGCGCCGACATCACCTACGGCACCAACAACGAATTCGGCTTCGACTACCTGCGCGACAACATGGCCATGACTCGCGAGTCACAAGTCCAGCGCGGTCACGCCTACTGCATCGTCGACGAAATTGACTCCATCCTCATCGACGAGGCCCGGACGCCTCTGATCATCAGCGGACGCCTCGCCGACGCAGCCCAGCTCTACTACAAGTTCGCGTCAATCGTGCGTGGCCTGACCCGAGATCTTCACTATGAGGTCGACGAAGAAAAGCGAACCGTTTCCCCAACCGAAGAAGGCATCCACGCTGTCGAGCGGGCGCTCGACATCGACAACCTGTACGACTCGGTTCGCGGCAACTACGTGCACCAGTTCGGCGTCGCCTTGCGTGCCAAAGAACTCTTCACGCGAGACAAGGAATACATCGTCAATAACGGCGAAGTGAAAATCGTCGACGACTTCACCGGCCGCATCCTGGAAGGACGTCGTTGGAGCGACGGCCTGCACCAGGCGGTCGAAGCCAAAGAAGGCGTCAAGATCAAAGAAGAGAACCAGACGCTCGCAACGATCACGCTGCAAAATTACTTCCGGCTTTACGAGAAGCTCGCCGGCATGACCGGTACCGCACAGACCGAAGCCAGCGAGCTGCACGCCACCTACGGTCTGCACGTCGTTCAGATTCCAACCAATCTGCCCCTCGTTCGCAAAGACGAAGTCGACCTTGTCTTCAAATCTGAAGCCGCAAAGTACGACGCAGTAGCCGACGACATCGCCGAGCGTTACGAGACCGGCCAACCAGTTCTTGTCGGCACCATCTCGGTTGAGAAGAGCGAACAGCTCGGGACGCTGCTATCACGCCGCAATATTCCACACGAAGTGCTTAACGCCAAGCAACACACCAGAGAAGCAGAAATCGTGACCCAGGCAGGACGCCTGCATTCGGTCACCGTTGCTACCAACATGGCCGGTCGTGGTGTCGACATCCTGCTCGGTGGCAACCCCGAAGGCATGGCAATTCGCGACGTGCGTGCCGAGGGCATCGATCCAGAGAGCGAAGAGGGCCAAGCCCGAGTCGCTGATCTCGAAGCCAAGTTCAAGCCAGAAACTGACGCCGAAGGCGAGGTCGTCCGTGAAATCGGCGGTCTCTACGTTGTTGCGACCGAACGCCACGACAGCCGCCGTATTGACAACCAGCTACGTGGCCGTTCCGGCCGTCAAGGCGACCCTGGCGAGAGCCGCTTCTATCTGTCACTCGAAGACGACCTCATGCGAATTTTTGCCAGCGGCGCCATGGACTGGGTCATGGGCAAAGCGCTACCAGACGACGTACCAATTGATTCCAAGATGGTCACCAAAGCTGTTGAGCGCGCGCAGACCACTGTGGAACAGAAAAACGCAGAGTCCCGCAAAAACGTTCTGAAATACGACGAGGTGATGAACGAACAGCGAAAGGTCATCTACGCCCGCCGCAACCAAATCCTCGACGGCGAAGACCTGCGCGATGAGGCCCTTGAGCGCCTGGCCGAGGCAGTCGACTCGACCATCTCGAGCTACTGCGTGAGCAACATCAAAGACGAATGGGACCTCGACGGTCTCATCAACGAGATCCAAGTGATGTGGGACAACGACCTCACCGTCACCGCAATCGACGACTGCGCGGATACCGACGACATTTACGACCGGCTCATGGCCGACGGCACCGCCGCGTATGAAAACCGTGAAGCCGAAGTCGGCCCAGAAGCCATGCGCGAAATCGAACGCCAAGTCATGCTTCGCGTACTCGACACCAAGTGGCGAGAACACCTCTACGACATGGATTACCTCAAAGAAGGCATCCATCTTCGTGCCATGGGTCAAAAAGATCCACTTACCGAATGGCAACGCGAAGGCTTCGAGATGTTCTCGAACATGCTTGAGCAGGCCGCACGCGAATTCGTTGCCTACATTATGCATATCGAGGTGCAACCCGACCCCGACGAAGGGCCCGCTACCACCGACGTCCAAGCAACCGGTCCCGAAAGCCCACTCGACGGTTCAGCACTCGTTGACGCACGCAAAGCGATGAGCAGCAACAGCGTGCTCGCCGCCGGTCGCGCCGCCGCCGAAGACACCGGCCTCGAAAAGGTCGCAGCCAACCGCACCGCTCCGGTCGAACAAGTTGTCCGCACAGCAGAAGAACGCACACCGCGCAACGCACCCTGCCCATGCGGTTCAGGTAAAAAGTACAAACAGTGCCACGGGTAGTCCGGGTAGTCTGAACCGCTCGCTGCGCTCCGAATACTGTCAACAGCCTCCGGCCCTACAGTCCCGCATCTGCCCGCCTTCTCGTCACGGAACGTCACGGTGCCAGGCACCGTGACGTTAAGGGTGGGTGGGGTGCGGTGGTGCTCAGATGGGGGAGAGCGTCGCAATGGGTGGTGGGGCGGCTAGAAACAAGACATGGAAGATTTTTCGGGCGAGATCGCCGCGCTCAGTAAAAGGCTCGCTGACGCCGAGACCTACCTGAGCATCGTCGACCTGCGCGAACGGCGCCCCGAGCTCGAGGACGCAGCAGCTCTTCCCGGACTCTGGGACAACCCCGACGAAGCCCGCCGAGTCACCAGCGAGCTGTCCGCAGTCACCGATGACCTCGAAACCTTTGACCGACTCGCCGAACGACTCGACGAGGCCGCAACGCTTCAAGAGCTCGGCGTCGAGATGGACGACGACTCCGTCGAAGGTGAAATCCGTTCACTGCTCGCGGCTGCGAGTGAACAATTCGACGGACTAGAACTGCGATCCCTGCTGTCCGGTGAGTACGACGAACGCGATGTCGTGGTCACGCTCCAATCCGGTGAGGGCGGCACCGACGCTCAAGACTGGGCAGAGATGTTGTTGCGCATGTACCTAAAGTGGGCCGAACGCAACGGCTTCAAAGTCACGGTGGAAGCAGCACACGAAGGTAGCGAAGCCGGCCTGACATCAGCTGAGGTCACCATCTCAGGCCGTTACGCATATGGCTGGATGCGCAGTGAGAACGGTGTGCACCGCCTCGTTCGAATCTCGCCTTTCAACAAAGAAGGCAAACGACAAACAGCCTTCGCCTCGATCAGCGTGGTACCCCTGTTCGACGAGCTCAGTGACGAGATCGAGATCGACGAAGGCGACCTGCGAATCGACACGTATCGCAGCTCTGGCGCAGGTGGTCAGCACATCAACGTCACCGACTCGGCTGTTCGAATCACGCACCTACCCACTGGCGTCGTGACATCATGTCAGAACGAGCGAAGCCAACACCAAAACAAAGACCGAGCAATGCAGACACTCAAAGCAAAACTGCTCGATCTCGAACGCCAAAAGCGCGACGCAGAAATCGCTCAAATCGCCGGGGAATCCCAGAACGTGGGGTTTGGCAGTCAGATTCGTAGTTACGTGTTGCAGCCCTACGAAATGGTGAAAGACCTTAGAAGTGAGCACGAGTCCGGCGACGTCGCCACCGTGCTCGGCGGTGGTGTCCAGCCCTTCATGGAGGCGTACCTGCAGTGGATTCGGGCCGGTAAAGGCGCATAAGAGCAGCTCTCAACGCAACGACACTTGGGTCATGTGAGGTACGTTCGTTCACTACCTCCTCACAAAGAACACCAGCCCCAAATGGGTCGTATTCACTGAATGTGAAATCTGCACTCGGGTGGTGCCGCTGAACTTGCATGAGAGACGAGTATGGTTTGCTGGTTCCGCGCCAAGTGATGGACTGAGTTAAGGCAAGCATGATCAAGCTCGAAAACGTCTCAAAGGTCTACAAGGGTGATGTCGTTGCGCTTCGCAACATCACCTGCGAGATCCAAAAGGGCGAATTTGTGTTCCTTGTCGGCCCGTCTGGATCAGGCAAGTCAACGTTTATGCGTCTGCTCAACAAAGAAGAAAGCCCAGATAACGGCGTCATCTATGTAGCCGGCAAGGACATCGGCCGGCTCAGCGGTTGGCGAGTCCCGTTCCTGCGCCGCAACATTGGCTGCATCTTCCAGGACTTCAAGCTGCTTGACAATCGCACTGTCTCCCAAAACGTCGCCTTTGCACTTGAAGTCATCGGGCGCCCCCGCCACGTGATCTCCACGCAGGTTCCCGCAATCCTTGAACTAGTAGGCCTCAGCAAAAAGGCCGATAACTATCCCGAAGAGCTGTCAGGCGGCGAGCAACAACGAGTCTCAATCGCCCGTGCCTTCGTGAATCGGCCCTTGATCCTGCTCGCCGACGAACCCACTGGAAACTTGGACCCGGCCACGTCGGTCGGCATCATGAAGCTCCTCGACCGGATCAATAAGACCGGTACCACCGTGGTTATGGCTACACACGATCGCGGCATCGTCGACACAATGCGTAAGCGTGTGATCGAACTCGAAAATGGCAATCTCGCACGCGACCAAGCTCGCGGCGTGTACGAGTAGGCCATAGTGAACTTCCGCGTCGGCAACCTTTTCCGCGAGCTCAGTTACAGCCTTCGCCGTAGCCCCAGCCTCTTCATTGGAACGCTGCTCACCATCTTCATCTCGCTCCTAGCGCTCGGTAGCGGCCTGATTGTTGGCCAGGCCGTCGACTCGGCAACCGACCGGTGGAAAGACGGCATCGAATTCATTGTCTTCCTCAACCCTGATGTCAGCCAAGCGGAGACGAACGCAGTAACGAGCAAGCTGGACCTCAGTCCTGAAATCGAGCGTTACACCTTCGTCAATAAAGAAGAAGCGTTCGTCGAGTTCCAAAAGATCTTTCAAGAGTCTGATCAAATTCGTGACTCCGTTGTGGTCGAGGACATGCCGCCGTCGTTCCGCATCGTGCCGCAAAGTCCTGACTCTGAAATCGTTGAGACCCTGGCCGATGGCTTCCGCGATGATCCGGGCGTCTTCCGAGTCGTTGCCACGATTGACACGATTCGAGACATCGAGAACTTCAGCGACAAGGTGAACACCGTTTTCACCTGGGTCGGTGTCGCGCTCTTGGTGTCAGCGATGTTGCTCGTGTACAACACGATTCGAACGACCATCTTTGCGCGCCGCCGCGAAGTCGAAGTTATGCGCCTTGTTGGTGCGTCAAATTGGTACATACGCGTTCCGTTCATGATCGAAGGCGTGTTGCAAGGATTCCTAGGTGGCGCCTTGACCTATCCGTTGTTCCGGCTCTGGAACGACTTCCTGGCCAGCCTCGGCACAAGCGATGGCCTCACCCTTTTGCAAGAGCTACGAGCACCAGATTCGTCGTTGTTCTGGATCTGGATTGCAATGACGCTGTTGGGCGTCGTGATCGGCATGGTTGCGTCGGTTGTTGCACTATCTCGCTTCCTTGACGTCTAAACCGCCATGACTGCACGCTGCGTTTGGCGCTCCTTGATGCTTATGGTTCTCACCGGGCTGCTGCTTAGCGGATTGAGCTTTGCGACGCAGGCCGACTCGTATGCACAAGATTGCCCAGCAGGGTCGATATTGAGCGAGAACGGGGTCACGTGCGAACTCGATGTTGGCCAAAACGGAGGCGGCGATTCCTTTTGTTCGGCCGGTCAAGAACTTGATGCTGCTGGCCTGCAATGTGTGGATAGTGTCACCACGGGCCCTGACGGGGTGTGCCCAGCAGGGCAACGATTAGATGGCGCAGGGTTACTGTGCGAAGACATTGACACGAGCCCAGATGGCATCTGTGACTTTGGTCAGATTCTCGATGCGGCCGGTTTGATGTGCGTCGACGATCCGAGCGTAGATACCAGCCAGGGGACTGGCAGCGCTTGTGAGGCTGGCTACTCACTGGGAGCAGATGGCCAGACATGCATAGCCGACGGCATTCAGTGCGGTAATGGCGAGGTACTTAGCGATGATGGTGTTTGTATCAAGACCTTCCAGTGCCCCGAGGGACTCATTCTTGCGAGCGACCTACTCAGCTGCATCAGTGATCGCTGCCCCGATGGAGAGCTCCTGGCTGTCGACGGAAAACGATGTGTCGCTCCCGATTCGGACTGCCCTGACGGCTCACCGCGTCCTGTAGGTGGGTCCTGCCTAGTCGTTGAGACCGTGCAGGGTAGCGACGGGCAACAAGTGGTTGTGCGTTGTGCTGCTGCGGACTCGTTCTGCCAAGCACAGATCAAGCAGTGTGCTGAGGATCGTGCCGCCGGTTCCGAGGACGTTGGATCCTGCGAAGACCCTCGTGGGGCGTGTGAGCCCGATGACGAAGAATGTCGCGAAGCGAACGATCGCTTGGTCAACTGCGCGACGCGTGACAACGACGAAGCCGAAGCAGTTGGTGGCCGCGACGACCCCTGTACTGACCTTTGCCCAGCGCTGCATCGTCTTGATCCGTCGGGTGAGTGTGTTGAGTTCCTTGACCCAAGCCATCCATGTGTGTCATTTGGGCGGGTGCCGTCAGGGGTCACCACCAACGCTCAACTGAACGGGTACTCCTACCTTGCAGGCACCGGTCAGTGCGTGACGCGTGGCGAGTTTTTGCGCCGACTCGGAAACTTTGAAGCTGCGGCCGGAGCCGAGGCAGAAGCGCTGACGCTCCTACGAGAAACCACCAGTTCCTACCTCACCATCGAGGGACAACTCGCAGAGCTTGAACAACGCCTTCTTGACACCGAACGCCAAGTACGTCAGTTCACCGAGGACGCAGCGCAAGCCGATAATGACCGTGCAGCGAACGCTAAGCGTTTAGCAGTCACGCAAAAACGGCTTGCCGGTGAAAGGGCGTTACTCAAGGCCGAAGCCCTCCACGTGTTCGTCGTGGGCGGCAACGATGCCATGATCGAATCGGCGATTCTTGCATCCTCGAATATCACCGAGATCAGCGTCGCTCAAACTTACGGCGAAGTCTTGCTCGACGACCAGGTGGCCAACATCGAACGAGTACAGCGGCTCGAGGCGGAAACCCAAGAGCTCTCCATTGCGCTCGAACGCGCTTCCAACGAAGTTCAAGCATCGCTCGATGCTGCGGTTGCGTCATCGGAGAGTCTCGACCTCTTGCTCAGCGAAGCCGAAACACTGCGGGCCGAGCAGATCGAGAAGCGTGATGAGGAAGCCGAGCTTGTCGCTGAGCTGCGTGAGAATAAGGCTGAGTTCGCTCAGGAGCTTGGCATCTTTGAACAAGCCACTCGCGAGATCGCAGACATCATCGAAAACGCTGAGTTCCGAGTTACGACATTCGCAGAGTTTGACGGGTTGTTGGCGAACCCGATCCTGCCAGTCACCAGGATCAGTTCGGGATTCGGCCCGCGTCTGCATCCCATTCTTGGCTACGTGCGCCAACACGCCGGCGTTGACATTAGCGCAGAATACGGACGTGAGATCAGCGCTTCTGGTCCTGGCGTCGTGCAGATCGCACGGGACTTTGGCGGCTACGGCCAAACGGTCGTGATCGATCATGGTGGCGGGCTGCTCACGCTGTACGCACATCAGAGCCTGCTTCTCGTGCAGGCGGGCGATGAGGTTGAGCTTGGCCAAACGATCGGCCTCGTTGGATCGACTGGTCTGTCGACTGGTCCACACCTGCACTTTGAGGTCTGGGAAGAAGGCAGTACCGCCGTGGACCCGCTTCCATATCTGAGTGACGCAGGCTGAAGCGCTAGAGTCAGCCCTGCGTTTCCAGCATCTTCTGGTCCGCACACCTACTAGCGGAGGTCCTCGCGATGCCCCATGAAGTACAAGGCGTAGTAGCACGAGCAGTTGGCGAGCCCGTCACGCTAGAAACGATCATCGTGCCAGACCCCGGGCCGGGCGAAGCCTTGGTCAAGGTGCAGGCGTGCGGAGTGTGCCATACCGACCTGCATTACCGCGAGGGTGGCATCAACGACGAGTTTCCGTTTCTGCTCGGTCACGAAGCCGCCGGCATCGTTGAGGCCGTCGGCGACGACGTCACCGAAGTCGCTCCGGGCGACTACGTCATTCTGAACTGGCGAGCCGTATGCGGCGACTGTCGGGCGTGCAACCGAGGCGAGCCGCAATACTGCTTTGCCACCCACAACGCTACGCAGAAAATGACACTTGCCGATGGAACCGAACTGAGTCCAGCGTTGGGTATTGGTGCTTTCGCCGAAAAGACTCTGGTGGCTGCTGGGCAGTGCACCAAGGTCGATCCTGCGGCCAGTCCAGCAGCTGCAGGGTTACTTGGCTGCGGAGTCATGGCTGGCATCGGCGCAGCGATCAATACGGGTCAGGTTGGACGAGGCGACTCGGTCGCCGTCATTGGTTGCGGTGGTGTCGGAAACGCTGCAATATGTGGCAGCGAACTTGCTGGAGCGGCGACAATCATCGCCGTCGACGTCGACGACCAAAAGCTCGAGTGGGCGAAGGGGTTTGGCGCTACCCACACGATAAACGCCGCAAACGAAGACGTCGTCGAGCGAATTCGCGAGCTTACGAATGGCAATGGCGCTGACGTTGTCGTTGAAGCCGTGGGCCTGCCCAAGACCTACGAGCAAGCGTTTTATGCACGCGATCTAGCTGGCACCGTTGTGCTCGTCGGTGTTCCCACGCCCGACATGAAAATCGAACTCCCCCTTATTGACATCTTTGGCCGCGGAGGGTCGCTGAAGTCGTCGTGGTACGGCGACTGCCTGCCAAGTCGTGACTTTCCGATGCTGATCGATCTGTATCTGCAGGGCCGTCTCAATCTCGACGGCTTCGTGTCGGAGACCATCACCCTCGACGGTGTCGAAGAGGCATTCCACAAGATGGAACGTGGCGAGGTTCTTCGTTCCGTTGTCGAAATCGCCTAATCCACTGCGTGCGTGGCGCGCTGTCGACATCGCCGCAGATACGCGATGGAAACAGGCGTGGTCCCCAGCGGAGCTTGACGCGCTCTTCGGGTGGGCCAACGCCGTGTCCACCGATGAGCTACAAGCCGACCCGCTCCTGGCGAGTCGGTTAGCTCTTGACCCGCCGCAGGTATTGGCCGAGCGCGCTGTGGCGGTGCGTAGCGAGCTGATCGGCGGGTGTGGCATGACGTTGCTCTCGGGAATCGATGTCGACGCCCACGACCACGCACAGATCGCGGTGGCGCTCGTGCTGTTTGGCGCAACGATCGGCTCGCTGCGATCGCAGAATGCCGTCGGGGATCTGCTTGGTCACGTCGTTGATGTGGGGGCAGACGCTTCGGACCCAACGACCCGCATCTACCAAACGAATCAGCGACAGACCTTCCACACCGATTCAACAGATGCAGTCGGCCTGCTCTGCTTGCGCACGGCGTTGGAGGGCGGCGCTTCCATGGTTGTCAACGTCGAAGCCGTCTATGAGCAGATGAGCGCGCACGCACCAGCGCTTGCCGAGCGGCTGTTCGAGCCAGTGGCAACCGACCGACGTGGCGAACAGCCGCCTGGCGAAAGGCCGTGGTTCGAGATCCCGGTTCTCAACCGCACCGGCGACCGCATCACGGGTCTCTATCAGCGGCAGTACATCGACTCTGCATCTCGGTTTAGGCAAGCCCCTCAACCTGACGCTGAGTACATTGAGGCGCTCGATCTCTTCGACGAGACCCTCAATGATCCCGAGCTCTATGTGCAGATGAATTTCCGACCAGGTGACATCCAGTTCGTGCACAACCATTCGTTGTTGCACGATCGAACGGATTTCATTGATAGGCCAGACCCGGCTAAGCGGCGACACCTCTTGCGACTGTGGATGTCACTGCCAGGTGACCGAGAACTACCCGATGTGTTTGCTCAGCGATATGGGCGAACGACCGTTGGAGACCGCGGTGGCATTGTGGTTGACGGCGCAACCCAACGAATCTTGGTGGCCGCGCCGAACTAGTCGATACGGCTGCCGTTTGGTCGTTGGACGTGAATATGGTTCTGTTGGTCGCGATGGCGGCGCCGACACCGGCCGCATCCTGACGCGCGCTGTCGTAGGGTTCCTTTACCTTTGAAGACATGAGAGGTCGGTTGGCAGCAGTCGTGTTGTGAGTGTTATATTTATAACAAACCATAACGCAGGGTCATCTGCGGAAGTCATTCCAGGAGGCTCGATGCTCGACAATCCATTTCGGCCCGGCTTTGGATCGTGGCCTCCTGCTTTCGTCGGTCGTGAACGCGACGAGTTGCTGTTCCGAGAGGGCTTGGCCAACGGTCCAGGCAGCCGATATCACCGCAGCCTCGTCACTGGACCTCGCGGTGTCGGTAAGACCGTCCTCCTCGCCGCCTTCCGTGACATCGCCGAACCTGAGGGATACGTCACGATCGCCGTTGACGCAAACGACGGCATGATTCGTCGCATCTGTCGCGACCTGCGGCTGGTCGAAGCAGCGTTCGCCGACGACCCAAAGTGGCGAGCAACCAAGGTGCGCGCCGGCGTGTCCTTTGGGCACATCGACTTCAGCCGCCACGCCGATACTGCGGTGGTCGACGACGAGCCAATGGTTGCGCTGAAGCCACTCCTGGAGCGCGTCGCCCAGCTGGTGATCAACCGAGGTGGTGCCGGGCTGGTGCTGACAGTTGATGAGCTTCATGCCGCCAACACTTCGGAACTCGAACGGCTTGGCAACGACCTGCAGCATTTGCAAGAGGTCGTCTTCGCCGCTGCGGCGCTACCAACGATCGAGGATCAAATCTTCAAGTCTGCAGGTGCAACTTTCTTCAGCCGTCTGGCCAGGTTCGCGCTCGAGCCTCTGTCGATTGGTGAGTCGCTCGCTGCGATCCGTCCTGCGCTTGATGGCGCCGGAATTGGCTATGACATCGTTGAACTCACCACGACCGTTGAACGAACCAAGGGCTACCCCTACTTGGTGCAGCTTCTGGGCTACGAGATCTGGCATCGGCTTGTCACTGGCGACAGCATCGACGCCGACTTGCTCGCCGCGGCGTACGAAGCAGCTCAGGCGCAATCCATCTTTGACGTGCTTGCGCCAACCTGGCGACAGCTGTCACCATCATCCAAGCGCGTACTCGGCGTCATCGCCGCGAACGGCTCCGGTCCAATGCGGGTCGCCGATATCAGGGAACGGCTCGGCAAGAGCAGCTCGTGGTTCTCGGTGTACCGGTCGCGGCTGATCAAGGCCGGCGTACTCGAAGCCCCGGCGCGAGGTGAGGTCGAGTTGGCCGGCGGCGAGCGCGCCGCCGAATGGATCCTCGAACAACTCGCGGACGACGGCTCAGATAACTGAGGCCTAGAAGACTACGTACAAGAGCTCTATGCCCAGAACACAAGTGCGGCGTCTGCAATCCAATTCGTGCTGGGCGGTCCATTGTCCTTGCAGCGACCTTGCAGCGGTAGACGCCCCGTTTCCGGGGCAAGTTCTGCCGCCTTTGCAGTGTTCGTGCAGATGTCGATTCGCATCGGGTGGCGGGGTGCCGGCAGCCGGGCCAGAAACACTCGCTGCCGCTGCCGCTGTCGGGCGCGGCTTGACGAGCGATCCCTGTCGAGGAGCGTGCGTGGCCAGCGTCGATGATGCCTCTGGGGTCGACGACCATGCGGCGGATCTTGTTGAGGACCGAGTTCGGAAACGCTCCGGTGGGGTCGAGAGGATGACTGTGGAGGGTTTCGCAGCGACAGTCGTCGACGTCGAGCGGGTTGGCAGGAGCGCCACCAATGTGGCGGACTATTCTCGCCATGTCGAGCGGTCAGCCCCAAGTATCGCTGAAGGGCCCAACCAGAAGCTAAGGGGAGATCGTCGGGGTCTAAAATATTTCCCCGATCGGCGCCTTGTTCGGCGAATGCGCCGGCGTCTAAGGTGCTGGCGCACCCCGGAGGGGGTGTGCCTTTCGGGGCCCGCTAAATGAGAGAAAAATACTATGTTTGAGACTATTCGTGAACCAGCCAAGGCGGCGAGCGCGCCTGTTGCGTTGACCTATTTGACCGACGCAGAACTGGAAACCAACGACATTGTCGGCTGCTTCGGTTTGGACGTTGATGAAGACATGGATGGCATGTAGAAGGTCCCTCACGAGCACAACCTGTCTTTGCTGATCCAGGAGATTGCTCCTGGATCAGCAAGGTCCCATCTGCGTCAGGGACAACGATAGCTGAGATAAGTGATCGGCCCTGACGTGACGTGCGCTGAGATGAGCGCCACAAGACATGAAGAGAAGGAACGCCGTTGAATCTGATGACAACAGCACACAAGGTTCGATGGCGACGTTCGGCCGAAGACCGCGACTGCGGCGCGGCAGCGTTTGCGATGGTCATGAGCTACCACGGATGTGCGCTGACGACCGAAGAAGCTCGCGACATCGTGAAGACCGATCGAACCGGCACCTCGATGGCTTGGATGTGTGAGGGTGCACGCAGCCTGGGCTTTGAAGCACAGGGCGCACGCGCCACATATGAGGGCCTCGCTCAGGTTCCGCTGCCTGCCATATGTCATTACGACGACGGCGCTGGCCACTATGTTGTCGTCACTCGCTGGTCACCCCGATCTGTCACCTTGCTCGATCCCTTTTTCGGCCGCCAGCGGATGTCGCGCAGCGCGTTCGAGGAGTTGTTCTCCGGGTTCGTAGTTGACCTACGACCGACCGAACACGTGGCTACAAGACCGAACACGGTGCGGGCGCGCGATGTGTTGGTTCCTTACCTGCGCCGTCACGGCATGGCGGTGGCCGCTGCGTCGCTACTCGGGGCTGGCGCGGTTTTGCTGGGCTTGGTCCTGGCCGGACTTCTTGGGCATGCGCTCGACACCGCGTCGCGGGGCGACCGCATTGCGATCGCGGAGCTTGTACTCAAACTCAGCCTTGCTGCCGGCGCAGTCTTTGTGGCCCAGCTGATTCGCATGTGGCTCGTTGCACGGGCAGGTCAGCGTTTGGAGTTGCTAGTAGCAAGTCGTTTCGTCGAGCGCATTCGACATGCACCGGTGAGAAACTTCGAAGAACGGTGTCCGGTCGCGTTCGGGGGTCGGCTCGTAGAAACGACGGCGATCCGCGCCGGTTTCGCCGATGCTGTAACAATGATCGCGTCGAGCGTTCTCGTGGTCGTCGTCGCCACGATCGTGCTCTTCAGGATCGATCTCGCTCTTGGGCTGGCGCTCTGTCTCAGTGGGCCGTTTCTCTTAGCCGCAACGCAAGTGGTCGTCGGTAGCGGAAACCAAGCTGAGTTTCGTGCTGCCCGAATGTCGTATCGCTTTTTCACACGCCTTGTTGATGGCTTTACCGAATTTCATACGGTAAAGATGTTCAACGGCGAAGAAGCCGAGATCGGTGAACTGAATCGACGGATCGTCGACCGGGCAAAGGCGAACAACTCGGTGGGTTATGCGCGCGAACTCCCCGCAATTGTCTCTGGACTCTTGGCTATAGCGGTTCAGATCGGTCTGCTGGTCGTTATCACGTCGCTGCTTTCCGACGGGGCCATCTCGGCAGGCGAGACGCTCACATCTTTTGCCGCGATTGGTATCGGTATTGGTGCAATCAGAGGAATGCCGACACAAATACAGCGTGTGTCAGCGGCATTGGTTTCCCTTGACCGCCTGCAAGAAATCATGCACATGCCCGTCGAGCACAATGTCGATCAGGTCACGAACGCTCAACTTGACCAACTATTCGAGCCACATGCTGGGTCCCAGCAGGTGGTCGCCATCGAGGCAAACAACGTCGACTACGGGCCGCCCAATCGTTCCATCTTGCAAGACCTATCGTTCCGCATCGTGCATGGCGAGCGGGTGGCCATCGTCGGCGAGACCGGCTCGGGTAAAACCACTATCGCCCGCATGCTTGCAATGTTTGAACCGATCAATGCGGGAACGCTGCGCTTGTTCGGTGAGGACGTGACCGAAATGCGGCCTGACACCGTGCGCTCGCTCGTGTCGGTTGTCTTTCAGGACACCAGATTGCTTCAGCGATCGCTGTTGGACAACCTCCTACTGGGCCTGGATCCGGCCGAAATCGGCGAGGGAGAACTCGATCGTGTCCTTCGGATGTGCGGGCTCGAAGAGGTCGTGAGCCGCCAGCGTCGAGGACTTGACACCCACGCAGCGCGAGCAGGTCGGAACTTCTCGTCTGGACAGGGTCAACGGTTTGCTTTGGCTCGGGCCCTGCTACACAAGCCCCCAATTCTCGTGCTCGACGAGGCGACGGCGAACGTCGATTCGGCTCTCGAGGCTGAGATCCTTGAACGAGTTGTCGTCGAGCGCGAGGGTATGACCACGATCGTCATGGCCCACCGCTTTGCGACTTTGAGCTTCGTCGACCGAGTCCTTGTCGTACGCGACGGTCGAGTCGTCGAGCACGGTTCCGTTGATGATCTATCAACTCGCGATAGCGAATTCAAGCGGCTGTTTGACGCACAACTTGCTGGGACCTCTAGTCCATCGCAGGTATGACCGCTTACCATGCATGACTGGACTGACGTCTGGGTAAGCCATGATGGAGCGCATTGGCGCGCCTGCGCCGAGGCAATCGCGTCATCATTGCGCGCCCGAGGGTGCGGTGCCGTCGTCATCGGCCCCGCTGATTTCGCGTCGTGGGCGGTGTGCGTCGGCGATGATGGGATCGTCGTCACCGCAGCGGGCAGAAATATGCAGGCCCCCAAGGCGATCCTGCACCTCAGGTCTCCGGTGCCGCAATCACCTGGTCTACCCGTCGTCGCCGCACAGTTCGTGGAGGCGCAATGGCGGACTATGTTCCGGGGGTTGTTGCTTTCTCTCGAGGAGCAGGGCGTGCCGGTGTTGAACCCGACACAGGCAACGCGATGGGATGAAAAGACCGCCCAGCTAGCAGCCGCCCGAGCCGTTGGCTTGGAAATTCCTGCCACACTGCAGGCCGCGTTCAGCGCGCCTCTCAAGAGCTTCGCTGAGCTATACGGGACAGCGATCGCGGCCAAGACGTTTCGTCCCTTTCGGCGCCCAACCAGTGATCGAGGGTTCCAGTGGTCGCCCACTCGTTTGGTCGAGGCCAACGTAATGAGTCGCGACCTTGACGGAACAGACCACCCGGCGCCGTTTGTCATGCAGCCGTTCATCGAAGCCGCAGCCGAACACCGGGTGTTCGTTACTCGAGATCAGGTGTTCGGCGCCCGCGTTGAGCGTGAGGCCGAAACAGCGGTCGATGTCCGACACGCAGACGTAGCGACGATGTCACTTACCAGCAGCTCGCTGCCGGACGAACTCGCCTCGCAATGCGTCGCTCTGGCTAGACGTTGTGGCCTCGACTATGCCGTGATGGATTTGCTCGAAACAGACGACGGCTACGTCTTTCTCGACCTGAACCCAGGTGGATTGTTCTACTGGGTCGAACAACGCACCGGCCAGTCGCTCACCAACGCGCTGGCTGAGACAGTTGTCGCTCGTGCCGCCAGCGTTGCTTGATTGAACGGTTCCTCTTCGTTTAGCGAATGAAGATCACTACTCACACGGTCGCCCTGAGCTGGCCGGCGCCAATCGACCCAAGGGCTCTCAGACCTCTGCACACATGCAGATGTTTGAAGTCTTCATTCAGGCCGTGCTTCGTCGAGCGATGTACTCACGTATAAGTTGCTGATATCGAGCTGGATCCATGCTTGAATCGTGACCAAGGGCGAGACTTTGACGGGCAGCGTGGCAAGCCCTTCCATGATTCTCACGTACTGGACGATGTTTGACCCTGGGTCTTGTCGAGTAGTGGGCCGTCGTAGAAGGCGTCTCTGCTGAACTGCACGCCAGAGCGGGCGTGCCACAGGCCGATAATGCCAAGCGAGTGGCCCGGCAGGTGAGGCAGCTGAAGGACGCGATCACCGAGGTCGACCACATCGCCCTCGTTCATCGTCTTGGTGGGAGCAGCCCCGACCATCTCATGCTCCGCTCTGTCGAAATCTTCGTGAGGTAGTCGGTAGGCAGACCGCCCGAAATGTCGTAGCCCATGTTCTTGAAGCAGACCGGGCTTTCGGCGCCATAGGTCGTGGGTGTCGAGCGGTGGTGCTGTGCTAGAAGCCGCGGAATGGCATGGTCGGTCGTTGGAGCCAGTTGTGCTCATCCCAATCGGCAGCGCCATCGACGATATGCAACGTGTACGCCTGGCGTGGCTGATCAGAGTGATTCACGTCGCTCCAGTGCGGCAGAGCACCGTCGAGAAGGATCAATGTTCCGCGTTCTGCCTCAAGTGAAACCGCTCGTTCCAACGGATACGGCGAATCGTCGAACACCTCGGTGGTCGTGGTGCCGCCGCTGCGAACGAAGCGTGACTTGACATCGATGCTGTGGCCGCCGGGAATCGCCCACATGCAACCGTTGTTCACTGTGGCGTCGTCGATAGCGACCCAAAAGCCCACGACCGATCGTGGTTGGGTCCAAAGGAAGGTGTGATCGGTGTGCCAGGTGACTTCGCCGCCGACGCCGGGATGCTTAAAGATGTACATCGACTGCACGAGATGTGGATCGTTGAACCCGATACCAGCAGCGACGTCGGCAAAACCTGTGGTGCGAGCGAAACGATCGAACACGGGGTCAAGATCATGCATGGCATGGCCGATCTTGTTGAGATGCTCACCATTTTCTTCGAAGAAGCCACGGACCTTGTCGCCAGAATCGAGAAACCAGCTGTCGTCGCCGTGTGCCTGGTCGCCAGCAGAGAACACTGTGACCTGGTCGCGTTCGGTGCGCAATGATTGTTCGAGATGCGCAGCGTGCTCGCGCAGGGCTAGGCAGTCGCCGTCGCTCACGAAGTGGGGGAGTACCAAGAAGCCGTTGCGTTTGAAGTCTGCTACCTGGCTTGCAGTCAATTCCATAGCGGGGTTCCTTGATTAGCTTTCGCCACGTCGATAGGGAGCGCCAAGCGCGCCTGGCACGCGCAGACGTTGCGAGAAGAATACGAGCACAAGGAGTACAACGACATACGGCAAGATGTTGCTCCACCAACTGGGCACGGTGTCGGCGGCTAACCACCAGACAAACGCTCCAATAGCCAGGGCGGCCGCCAAGGTTCCGTCGACGACGCGACGCTGGGTCACTGCCCACGCCGCCACTGCTGATAGGGCAATCGTGTTGACTAACAACATGGCGTGACTCGCTGAGCCGTCAAGGTCTTTGAGGTCCAGGCCAAAGACGTAGCCGTACAAGAGGGCCCCAAGCAGGATCCCCAGGGGACGCCAGTTGCCAAAGATCACTGCAGCCAGACCGATGAACCCGCGACCACCACTGTTGCCTTCCAGGAACTGTCCGGAGAGCTCGGGGCTGGAGATTACGACACCACCAAGGCCAGCGAGTGCGCCGGACACGATGACGGCCACATACTTATAGGCGTAGATATTGACACCTTGCGCTTCGCCTGCCTGCGGGCGTTCGCCTGCAATTCTTAGTCGTAAACCAAAGCGGGTTCGCCACAACAGCCATGCAGAGAATGGCACGAGCGCAAGTGCAAGAATCGCAAGAAGTGAGGTCCCGCGAAGCAAGCCTCGTATCAGGTCAGCGACGTCAGAAACAAACCACCATTCCCACTTGCCGACCGTCAGCAAAATGTCGGGGGATTCCCAACCAAAGATCGAGCCACCAGCGAGGAATGGGACATCCCAATCTCCAATGCCGGGGGTGCGCGGCGATTGCGTCGGTGAACCCCATACTTCTTGTGAAAGGTAACGCGTGCCGGCTGGAGCCAAGATGTTGATGGCGACACCGGAGATGATTTGGTCAACGCCGAACGTCACCGTTGCCACGGCATGGAGCAGCCCCCCGAGCGCTCCGCCACCAACGCCGACGAGCACACCAATCCACGGGCCGAATTCGAGCGCTCCCCAGGCACCGAACCACATACCGAGAATCATCATGCCTTCGAGGCCGATGTTGACCACGCCTGCACGTTCGGCGAAGAGCCCGCCAAGACCAGCGAGTAGGACTGGTACGGCCCAGCGCAGCATCTCCCGTGATGTGGGCAACGCCGTCAGGTTCTGGGTACCGGTGATGCTCTGAACAACGGTGAGAAGCAAGATGCCGAGCAGCGCATACAGCATCCATTTGAGCCATGTAGGCAGGCCGTTCAGGGTGCGGAGGGCGGCGCTCATGCTGCGGCTCCTGATTGGGCGAGTGCTTCGGCGGTCGCTCGTGCCTCTTCTCGAACCCGGATGCGGCGCACGACCTCGTAGGCGACCACCGCAGCAAGGAGCACGATGCCTTGCATGATCGACACGATCTCCTTCGTTGCCGTTTGCGTCTGTTGCAAGATGCCAGATGAGACGTCGAGAAACGCAAACAGCAAAGCAGCAAAGGCCATGCCCGCCGGGTGGTTGCGACCTAAGAGCGCAACGCCGATACCTGCAAACCCGAGTCCCTGAATCTGATTTGGGCGGAACTTCGAGATCTCGAATACCTCGACCAGAGCAACGAGTCCAGCGATTGCACCCGACAGGAACATGGCGACAACGATCATGCGGTTTGGAGGAACACCGCCCGCACGAGCGGCAAACGGGTTCATTCCGCTAGAACGAAGGTCAAAGCCGAAGCGAGTGCGATTGAGCAGCACGTGGTAGCCAATGCCGACGACGATCGCAACGATGAGCATTGCGCTCACTGGGTTGTTGTCTCGAATGTCGCCGGTGAAGACCTCGACCCAACCAGTAATATCGGGGAGTACCCCCGAGTCGTCAATCGGGGTTGTTCCCAAGTTGGTCGCCGAGAGGTTCTCGCCGGGCCGCAGGTCGGCCTGCCACGCTTGCACCCACCACGCCATGAGCCCGCTGACTGCAATGAAGTTCAACATGATGGTCGATATGACGACGTCAACGCCGCGGGTCACGCGAAGGACCCCAGCGATGCCGGCCCACGCGCCGCCTACGAGCATTGCAACCAAGAAGATCACCGCAATGTGGAGCACCTGCGGCAGCGACACCAGTCCGCCAACATGTGCGGCGACGATCGCTGCGAGCAGATACTGTCCTTCGACCCCAATATTGAACAGGTTCATCCGGAAGCCAATTGCCGCTGCGACGGCTGACAGGTACAGCGGCGTGGCTCGGTTCCAAATGTCGACCTGCGTGTCGAGTTTGGCGGCGTGACTAAGCATGTCGCCATACGCGTCGAGCGGGCTGCTGCCAAACAACATGAGTGCGATCGATGAAATGACGAGGGTCAGCACGAAGGCACCGATTGGTGCCGCAAGAGTGGTCAAAGCGTTACGCATCAGACGTTGGCTTCTTGCACCGCTGCGCCAGTCATGTACGCGCCGAGATCGCGAGGCGTGACTTCTTCTGGGGCCAAACGCGCCACGAACACGCCGCGTAACATCACGATCAGCACGTCACTGAGACCAATGAGCTCGTCGAGGTCAGCGGAGATAAGCAGTGTTGCAAGACCGCCAGCGCGGGCGTCGCGTAGCTGGTCCCAGACTGCAGCTTGGGCGCCGACATCGATCCCGCGTGTCGGATGCGCTGCAATGAGAAGCGAAGGTTCTGCGGTGAGTTCCCGTCCGATAATCAGCTTCTGTTGGTTGCCGCCCGACAACGCATGGGCCGAGACATCAATATTTGGGGTACGTACGTCGAATGAGTCCTTTATGGCCTCGGTTTGGTTTCGTGCACCTGCACGGTTGATAAACCATTTGCTGCCGTAGGGCGCTTGTGTCTGGTGGCCGAGCGCAGCGTTCTCCCAGAGGGGAGCTTCGAGCAAGAGACCCTCATGGTGTCGATCTTCGGGCACGTAGCCAATGCCGGCCTCGCGACGCTTTCGGACCGACGCGTGGGTGATATCACTACCGAGTAGCGAGATGTTCCCGGAGTCGGTAGTGGCGGTACCCATGATTGCATCGACTAAGTCGCCTTGCCCGTTTCCTTCAACGCCAGCAATACCAACAATCTCGCCTTTGTGTATGTCGAGATCAATTTCGCTGATCAGTGGCCGGCGGTCGCTGCCAAGCACCGTCAGGTTGCGTACTTTGAGCGCCACGACGTCGGTGACCGTCGACGCTGAGGTCTCCGGTGTTGGCAGCTCGCTGCCGACCATGAGTTCGGCCAAGTCGTGTGCGGTAACCCCGTCGTTCGCCAACGTTGCAACGGTCTTGCCGTGACGTAACACCGTGATGCTGTCGGAGATCTCGAGTACTTCATCGAGCTTGTGGTCGATGAACAAGATGGTCGCGCCAGCTGCTTTGAGTTCGCGCATGTTCTCAAAGAGTGCCTCAACTTCTTGTGGCACGAGTACAGCAGTGGGTTCGTCGAGGATCAAGATCTCGGCACCTCGATACAACACCTTGATGATCTCGACGCGCTGGCGCTCGCCGACTTCAAGAATTTCTACAAGTTGATCCAAGTCGACGTTCAAGCCGTACTCGGAAGCCACCGTCTCGAGCTTCTTCTTGGCGGAACCGAAGTTGATGCGCCCTGCTGACTGCATCGGCTCGGCCCCCAGGATCACGTTCTCAAGCACAGTGAGATTGTCGGCAAGCATGAAATGCTGGTGCACCATGCCGATGCCCCGCTCGATGGCGTCGGTGGGCGAGTCGAACGTCACGGTCTCGCCGCGAACCTTCATTGTGCCTTCGTCGGCGGGTTGCATGCCATAAAGGATCTTCATGAGGGTTGATTTGCCCGCGCCGTTTTCGCCACAGATAGCGTGGATCTCACCCGTTTCGACGGTCAGATTGACGTTGTCGTTCGCGATCACGCCAGGGAAGCGCTTGGTAATCCCCTGAAGCTCAATGGCTGGTGCCACGCCTACCCCCACACACGGTTTGCTTCCCCTTTTGCCTTGCTCTCGACCCTACCAAAATGAGCAAAGGGCACCCGATTACTCGGGTGCCCTTTGTGCAACTCGTTACGGGGTGATCAGGCGATCAGCCGCCGACTTCGGTTGGATCGGTTGGGACGACGATGTCGCCGGCAACGATCTGAGCCTTGAAGGCGTCGAGTTGGTCGGCGATGTCATCGACGTAGCCACCGGTTGTCGAGTAGCCAACGCCGTCGACGCTGAGGTCATAGACCTGCGGGCCAGCGGCGAAGGTGCCTTCGGACTGTGCTTTGAGGATTTCGAATACGGCAACGTCGACGCGCTTGAGCATGGATGTCAGTACGTATTCTTGCAGGCTGGCGTCGACGGTGCCGATGGTGTTGTACTGGTCTGAGTCAACGCCGATACCCCAGACCTTGGTGCCGTTGTCTTCGCTGTACTCTTTGGCAGCAGCGAACATGCCGTTACCGGCGCCGCCTGCGGCGTGGTAGATGACATCGATGCCGCTCTCGTACATGGTGGTCGCGATGACCTTGGCTTGGTCTGGCTGGTTGAAGCCGTCAAAGTCAGGAGCGTCAGTGATGTACTGGTCAATGATCTGGATATCTGGGTTCACGGCGAGCGCGCCGGCGCGGAAGCCGGCTTCGAACTTCTCGATAAGCCCAAAGCAGCAGACGCCGCCGATGAAGCCGACCTGGCCGGTTTCGCTCTTGAGCGCAGCGGCAGCACCGACAAGGAAGGAGCCCTGCTCTTCTGCAAAGACAAGGCCAGCAGCGTTCGGTGCGACTGGTTCGCCCGTGTCAAAGTTGAGCATGGCGTCATCGACAACTGCGAAGTTCACGTTGGGGTTCGCTTCAGCTGCTGCGGCCGCATCGCCAGCGAACAGGAAGCCAACAGCGAGAACGATGCTGTTCTCGTCGGCAGCAAGTTGAAGTAGTTCGGCGCGGTCTGAGCCGTCGTCGTTTGGCGAAGCCTCAACGGTGGCGTAGCCAAGCTCAGCTGCGGCCTTCTCAAGACCAGCTGCGGCGGAATCGTTGAACGACAGGTCGCCTCGGCCACCAATGTCATAGACCAGGCCGGCGGTTGCATTATCTGCCATGGCTTCTTCATCTTCCATGGCGCCGTCGCCGGTGAGTGTTGCGATTGCGTCGACTGCTACCTGGGGAAGCAG
>Ga0209828_1000195_pt1 | contig 57360 bp, 58 predicted proteins | sample MaitaG_FD_187429 | JGI IMG/M metagenome (GOLD analysis project Ga0209828, IMG submission 187429) | Marine algal microbial communities from Maine, USA - Maine_Asex2 metaG (SPAdes) (version 2) | ecosystem: Host-associated > Algae > Red algae > Unclassified | place: Maine, USA | collected 2015-01-05
TCTTGAAGCACTCGCTAGCGAGTATGACTTCGCTGGTTTATCATGATCAGTTCATCGGGCTCACCATGTGGAGTAAGTGTGAGCACTATGGTCCGAATACATCCCGCTTTTTAACCTCAATGAAACCAGGCGAACCGCGTTCAAGATAGCGCCTGTGGTTCGCGCTTTACTGTCTCACTGAGGTTAAGCATCCCGTGATCTCACGTTTTCAGTAGCAATTCCCATGAGTATCAATTCCGCGCCTTATGCCGCGTCTGGCTATGTTATTGAGCCACCTGCGCAGGCCAGCCTTTCCGTCAGCGGTAGCGATAATCGATTCCCTGTTCATCGGGTCTACTGTGTCGGTAGAAACTACGCGGCACACGCGGTGGAGATGGGACATGATCCTGACAAGGAACCACCTTTCTTCTTTCAGAAGAACCCGGATAATCTGATTGCCGATGCTACTGAGTTCCCTTACCCCAAGGCCAGCAGCGACGTACATCACGAGATAGAGCTGCTGGTTGCACTGAAATCCGGTGGTGAGAATATTGATGTCAGCAACGCGCCGGATTGTGTGTTTGGTTATGGCGTATCCCTGGACATGACACGGCGTGATCTTCAAGGGGAGATGAAAAAGATGGGGCGTCCGTGGGAAATCGGTAAGGCATTTGAAGACTCTGCACCTGCAGGGCCGGTATACCCTGTCTCTGAAGTAGGCCATCCTGATACCGGGGATATCTGGCTTAAGGTTAATGGTGAGATTCGTCAGACGGGCGATTTGAATCAGATGATCTGGAAAACTGCTGAGATGATTTCTATGTATTCCACTCCATCACGGGATCGACATCTCATCCAGCTACCAGTGCGAAGCCGATGTCAGCACGACCGTGCTTGCCGCAGAGAACATCCCGCCGACACCGTGCACCATCGACAGCTTGGCGTTTGGCACCTGTGCGGGTGATATGCCCCGCATCTGCCGCACGGACTCCTGCAATGCGTACATGCCATACATGCCGGAATGCATATAGCTAAGACCGCCGCCATTCGTGTTGAGTGGCAACGTACCGCCGGGCCGTGTGTGACCGTCGGCAATGAACGCGCCGCCTTCGCCGGGGGCGACAAACCCGAGATCCTCAAGTCCGTAAATCGGCAGATGCGCGAAGGCGTCATAGATCATCAGGTGGTCGACATCGGCTTGGCTGATCCCTGCATTTTCAAAGGCCAGTTTGCCCGACATGCGGAACGCCTTGGAAGACGTAAAGCTTTCCATCTGGCTGATCATCGGGCCTTCCAGACTTTCGCCCCCCATACCGCGCAGGTATACAGGCTTGGCTGGCAAATCTTTGGCGCGGTCGGCGCTTGTCAGAACCAGCGCACCACCACCATCACTGACAAGGCAACACATCAGTTTGCGAAACGGATAGGCGATCATCCGTGACGACAGGACATTGTCAACCGTCAGCGGATCGTGCGCCGTGGCGCGGGGGTGATGAGCGGCCCATTCTCGTTGCACCACGGCGACCATCGCGATTTGCTCTTCGGTCAGGCCTTCGTCCTTCATTTTGCGCAAAACAGGCAGCGTGAATTTCATCGCCGGAAACGCAGCGCCGTAGGTGTTTTCGAATTCCTGCTGCTGCATTGACGGAAATAGCGGGCGGTGGGTACGGTGGTTTGATCGTCCGCTTTCGCCATGTGTGATCAGAACAGTCGTACACAACCCCGCTTGTATGGCAGCGGCAGCATGGCGCACGTGGGTAATGAACGAACATCCCCCAACCGAGGTTCCGTCCGCCCAACTGGGCGTGATGCCAAGGTATTGTGCGATCTCGGCCACGTCGTGTCCAGCGGTTGCGATCCCGTCGATATCCGTAGGGGTCAGTCCGCAATCGGACAGTGCGTTCAGCGCAGCATCGGCATGCAGGCCAGTCTGGCTCAACTCCGGTACTTTGCCCATTCGCGTGGTTTCAGCGGCGCCGACAATGGCGATTTCAGCGCGGCTCATGCGGATACCTCCGCGGGGCGAAACTGTGGCACGGTGATGTCACCGCGCACTTCAAAGGTGACCTCTAGTGACATGTCCAAGGGCAGGGCGTCCGGATCTGCCGGACAATCGAGGATGTTTGACACAAGGCGAGGGCCTTCGGCCAGTTCAACCACGGCCACCACGAACGGTGCTGGATAGCCCGGCGCGGGAATATGGCTGATGACATATGAATACAAACGCCCCCTTCCCGATGCCTCGATCACGTCCACATCACGGCTGCCACAGCCTGGGCAAAAGGGGCGCGGTGGGAAAAAGGGTTCATTGCATGGCACGCAGCGGTTGAGCAGTAACTTATGTTCGGCCGCGCCATCCCAATAAAATTGCGTTTCGGGGTAGATCGTTGGTAAGGGTCTATCGGTCATTTTCTATCACTCTCTGTTAGCCGCGCAAACCCGTTGTTCAGGACGATCACGTCACGTTCCACAGCGCGCGCGCGAAAACTGATCTGGTCGCCTTCCTGCCAGATGTCAGTCCGGATGGTTTCGCCGGGGTAAACGGGCGAGGAAAACCGTTGGCGCAGATGGGTCAGCGCGGTGAAATCACCCGCGCGCAGGGCCATCGAGATTGACCACGAGGCAACAGCCATCGTGCACAATCCGTGAAGGATAGGCCGTTCAAAACCTGCCTTGGTCGCGATCTGGGGATCGACGTGCAGCGGATTGAAATCCCCGCTGAGTCGGTAAATCAGGGCTGCACGCGGCGATGTTTTAAAGTCGTGGTGACAGTCTGGTGCGCGATCCGGCAACGTATGCACGGGCTTTACCGGTCCGGCGTCACCACCAAACCCGCCATCGCCTCGTGCGAAAACCGTGCTTTCGACCTCAGCCAAAAGCTGGCCGGTCACCTTGTCCGAAATCTCACGGATCGAATAGATCAGCGCGCCTTTGTCTGCGCCCTTGTCGACAATGTCGGTCACGCGTGTTCTGCCCTGCACGGTCCCCGATGGGGGCAGAGGCGCATGCAATGTCAGGCTTTGTTCGCCATGCAGAATTTTCTGCCACGTCAGGCCGGTGTCGGGTTCCATCGCCCAAAAACCGGGGTAGGCAAGGATGTTAACCATCGCGGGCAGCGGGGCAAACCCGTCGTGCCCTTCATAAAGAGCGCGAAGATCAGCCTGCGCCGATGGATCCGCACCGATGCCCACACCCAGTGCGAACAGCGCGCAATCTTTGGCTGTATAAGTGTGTTCAATCACGGGGAAGTCGCGGGCGAGGAGTTTGTTCTTGTCGATCATGTGCTGACGTTGCGTCCTATTCGAAATGGAATTCCAGTCGTTCTTTGGCGGCAAATCTGGCAACGGCATCGATGTGATAATCGCTGGTCAGACAGACCATCTGCGCATCTGTTTCAAGCGCAAGGATCGTGTCACTGTCTGATTCAAGCGCTTGCGCTGTGATTTTTTTGGTCAGCGCGTAGGCCTCGGGTGAGGTGTTTATCATCATAGTGGCTACAGCGTGCGCACGGTACATCAGTTCTTCTTGCGGCAGTACTTCGAGGCACAGGCCAAGGCTTTGCGCCTCTGCCGGTTTAACCATCCGCCCGGTATAGAAAAGTTCGCGAGCACGTTGTAGCCCCACAATGCGCGGTAGCGACCACATCAGATTGCAGTCCGGCACGGCACCAACGGCGCCAAAGCTTGCGCCAAAGATCGCCGTATCCGACGCCAGAACGATATCGCCCACCAGTGCAAGGCCCAGACCCGCGCCCACCGCAGGGCCGTCTACGGCCACGATCACCGGAACGGGCAGGTCGCGCAGCACGCGAAACCATGCATGTAGCGTGTCCATCCGGTCTTTCACATCCTGCGGGGAATTCCCCTCACCCGTTTGATGGCGATTCAACATCGCCTTAAGGTCGCCACCGGCGCAGAACGCACCACCCGTGCCGGTAAAGACCAGCGCACGCAATTGTTTGGCGTTCGACAATGTTGCCATCGCGTCGCGCAATCCGTCCTTGATCTCGTCCGAAAAGGCATTGCGCGTTTCGGGGCGATTCATTTCCAAAAGGGCAACGCCATTATCACTAAATGTAAGGCGGACGGCATCAGACATTACGCGCCTCCACCAATAGGGCCTTGATCCGCATCTTGTCGATTTTACTGGTGTGATTCAGTGGCAGCGGCCCATCCCAGATCAATACATCCTTGGGAATTTTGTAATCTGCGATTTTACCCCTGCAGTAGGCGATCAGATCCTTGCCGGTGGACGTGGCATCCGGATGTAGCGCGACCGCAGCGAATACCATCTCGCCCCATTTTTCGTGGGGCAACCCGACGACTGCTACGGTGGATACCTCTGGATGTTTCGACAGGCAATTTTCCGTCTCGATCGGGTAGACGTTCTCGCCGCCGGTGATGATCATCTCCTTGATGCGACCGGCAAGGTAAACATAGCCGTCTTCGTCCTGATACCCTGCATCACCCGTGTGGTAAAACCCGCCTGCCATCACCTCGGCCATGTCTTCGGTCCGGTTCCAGTAGCCGTTCATGATCTGTGGCCCGCGCGCGATCAACTGTCCGGTTTCGCCCTGCGGCACAATAGCGTCGTTCGCATCGACGATCCGCAAGTCGGTCGTGCATATGGGCCGTCCGACCGACGACAGTTTAGGAAACTTCCCATTGACCGGCATGTGATCTTCGGGGCGCAAAACACACAGATTGGGCGCGGCCTCTGTCATCCCATAGCCCTGACAGAAAATGACACTGGGAATTTTTTCAATGCATTGCTGCATCAGCCCAAGCGGCATGGGGGCCGACCCGTAGGTCAAGCATCGCAGGGAAGTGAAATCAAAACTTTCAAATTCCGGGTGATCAAGGATCATGCGCAGCATGGTCGGCACGGTTGTCATGGCCGTGACCTTCTGCGCTTCGATCAGGTGCATGGTCTCGTCGACCTCGAATTTTGGCTGGATGATCTTTGTCGAGCCGTAGACAAGCGAGGTGAAAACGCGGCTGCCTGTGCCCATGTGAAACAGCGGGCCGGACAATAACAACACATCATCGGAGTGGTATTGATACAGCGGGCCTGTGCCGGTTGCGTTGGCCAACATGTTGGAGTGGGACAGCATCACACCTTTGGGCAGGCCCGTGGTGCCGGATGTGTAAAACAGAATCATCGTGTCGTCGGACGCAGAGGCAATATCATCGAATGCTTCGTGGGTAACGGCCCCCGCATCCTTTACCATCGTATCGTAGTCAAGCGTGTGGGGCGGCAAGTAGTTGCCCGCTTTGTCCCAGTCGGCATAGATCAATGTTCCAAGCGATCCGCACCGGTCCATCAGGGCTGCAGCGCGTGTTTTAAAATGGCGATCTACAATCAGTACCTTGGGCGCGCAATCCTTGACGAGTGCCACCATTTCATCTTCTGACAGGCGGTAGTTTAGCGGGACGGATATTGCGCCGATCATGCAAGGCACCAGGTACATCTCGACCAGCCAGTGCGAATTCATACCCAGAAAGGCGATCCGGTCCCCCGGTTCTACGCCCAGCTTGCGCAATGCCTTGGCCATGCCGTGCAGGCGGGTGGAAAACTGCGACCAGCTATGGGTGTGGCCTTCGAAAAATGTTGCAGGCTTGTTCGGCGTGTGCGAGGCGTATTTGCGTGCAAGATCGGGCAGGCGGATCATGTCCGCTTCCTGCCCAACAGCGAGCGCCCGATAATTTCGCGCATGATCTCTCCGGTGCCGCCAGCAATTCGGCCGACCCGCGCATCGGCCCAGGCCCGCGCAATCGGATATTCCCACATGTAACCATAGCCACCAAACAACTGAAGCATGTCATCAAGACGCTTACACAGCATCTCAGACGACAACATCTTGCCCATCGCAGCATCGACATCGTTCAATTCGCCGGCGACGTGCATTTCGAGGCACTTATCGACGAAAACACGCATCATCGTGATTTCCGCTTTCGCCTCGGCGAGTTTAAAACGTGTGTTCTGAAAATCAGAAATGGTGCCGCCAAAGGCCTTGCGTTCCGTGACATGTTCGACGGTCCAGTCCAGCGCAGCCTCAAGGACGCTGGCGGCGCGGACGCACTGTAACAGTCGTTCCTGTGGCAATTGTTCCATCATCTGATAGAACCCGCGGCCTTCTTCACCGATAAGGTTGGAGGCGGGCACGCGGACGTCGTCGAAATACAACTCAGCCGTGTCCTGCGCCTTCCAACCCACTTTTCTCAGCAACTTGTTGCCTTTTCTGAACCCTTCAGTGTTTGCCGGCACAAGAATAAGGGACGTCCCCTTGGCCCCTGCAGTCGGGTCCGTCTTACACGCCAGCACGATTAGATCGCAGTTGCCGCCATTGGTGATAAATACCTTTTGACCATTGATTAAATAGTCATCACCGTCACGGATTGCTGTGGTCTTGATCGCTTGAACGTCTGATCCAGCCGCAGGTTCGCTCATTCCCAATGCGCCAATCGCCTCTCCTGTTGACATCCTTGGCAGCCATTCGCGCTTCAGGTCATCGCCGCCATAATGCATGATATATGGCGCGACGATATCGGAATGGAGGCTGAACCCAGGACCCATCGCGCCGACCCGTGCAAGTTCCTCCATGATGACTGCCGAAAACAGAAAATCCGCGCCAGAACCGCCGTATTCTTCGGGCAGCGTCGCGCACAAAAGGCCGTGTTGTCCGGCCTTCAGCCATGCATCCCGGCTGACGCGCCCGTCGATTTCCCACTGCTCGTGGTGTGGTACGATTTCTGCCTCGACGAACCGACGGACCTGATCACGGAACATCTCGTGCTCTTCTGTAAATATAGTGCGTTTGAACATAAATAATTCCCTTGTTCGATCCAGCTTCTCGCCTTTCCAGTATATTATTAGCTTGCAAATAATAATCAAGCTAATTATATAGTGGTTAGCGAATGGGAGGGGATGAGATGCTAAATGGCAAGGTAGTTATAGTCACCGGAGCGGGTCGCGGGATCGGACGGGAAATCGCGCTGCACATGTCGTCTCATGGCGGCAGGGTTGTTGTGAACGATCTGGGCGGAAGCGCCGAAGGTGACGGTTCAGACGCAAGCCCGGCGCAGGCTGTTGTGGACGAAATCATGGCAGCGGGCGGTGAGGCGGTTGCAAATTTTGGCAATGTTGCCAGCGCGACCGATACACATGATATGTACCAGCAGGCGATGGATACCTTTGGTGCCGTCGATGTGGTCGTGAACAATGCAGGTATTCTGCGCGACGCTATTTTCCACAAGATGACAGAAGAGCAATGGGACTCTGTGATTGATGTTCACCTCAAGGGTAGCTTTAATCTTGCCAAGGCTGTCGCGGGGCAGTTCCGGTCGCAGGAATCGGGATGTTTTGTGAATTTCACGTCAACATCCGGTCTAATCGGCAACTTCGGTCAGGCTAATTATTCTGCTGCAAAAATGGGAATTGTGGGATTGTCGAAATCGCTAGCGCTTGATATGTCGCGGTTCAACGTCCGCTCGAACTGTATCGCACCGTTTGCGTGGTCGCGTCTGATTGGCACGATTCCCGCGAAAACAGAAGCCGAGAAAGAGCGGGTCGAACGGATCAAAGAAATGACACCGGATAAGATCGCGCCGCTTTGTGTGGCGCTGGCTGACCCGACGTCGGACGTAACAGGACAGGTTTTCTGTGTGCGCAACAACGAGATCTTTCTGATGAGCCAACCTAGACCGATCCGGTCAGTGCATCGTGCTGAAGGCTGGACACCTGAAACTGTCAGGGACCATGCGATCCCCGCAATGAAGGCGGATTTTTACGATCTAGAACGATCCGGTGATATCTTCTGCTGGGACCCGGTTTGACCCGAGCCGCCGATCTGCGTCTTGCTATTCAACGGGATGGCCCTTTTGAAGCTTTCAAGCCCGGTTGGGCAAAGAGCTAAGAGGTGTACATGGCAAAGCAATCATCACTGACCGAAGATCAAAAGCCGGTCTTTCAGGATATCGCGCGCTTTCGCGGCATACTATTCGACCTCAAGCTCAAGCCTTACGACATCACCATGAGCCAAGGGTTTGTGCTGGTGAAGCTGTGGCGAGAGGATGGTTTGCGCCAGTCGGAACTGGCTGACCGGATGCAAGTGGCCACAGTTACCGTGTCAAAACTTGTTGATCGACTTGAGGCGCGCGGTTTTGTGCTGCGGCAGGTCGACAAGGATGATCGCCGGTCAAACCGCATCTATGCGACGGACAAGGGGCGCGACCTGGTCAAGGTTATGACCCGTATCGTCTACGAGGTGGACGATATGGCCAATGTGGGCATTTCAGAGGAGGATCTGGCAAGTACGCTCAAGGTGTTGTCGCGCATGCGTGACAATCTCAAATCACGGATTGAGATGCGGTAAGTTCAGGTTACATTAGCGGATTTGAAGCAACACACATCACAAAAAGCCGGACCGCTCAGTGGTCTGAAGGTCATTGAACTGGCAGGGATCGGACCGGGCCCTTTTGCGGCTATGTCGCTATCGGACATGGGGGCTGAGGTTATCCGAATCGACCGTATCGGCGCCGCACCTGTTCATCCTGACGACTTTCTCGTGCGTGGGCGGCGCACGATAACGGTCAACCTCAAGACGCCCGAAGGGATCGCTGCCGTTCTGCGTCTGATTGAGGGTGCAGATGGATTGATCGAAGGGTTCCGCCCCGGTGTGATGGAGCGTTTGGGTCTGGGCCCCGATGTTTGTTTGAAACGCGCGCCGCATCTTGTTTACGGACGCATGACAGGCTGGGGACAGGATGGGCCCTATGCACAGGCGGCTGGGCATGATCTGAACTACATCGCCTTGACCGGGGCGCTTTGGGCGACAGGAGAGGCGGACAGGCCACCCACGTTTGCGATGAACCTGCTTGGGGATTACGGCGGCGGCGCGATGCCCTTGGTGGTCGGTATGCTGGCCGGTCTGGTTCAGGCGAAACGGACCGGACGTGGCGATGTGATCGATGCTGCGATCTGTGATGGCACCAATATGCTGATGACGTACATCCAGTCGCGGCGCGCCATGGGACTCTGGCTCGACGAACGCGCCGCGAACTATCTGGACGGGGGCACGCCTTGGTACGGCGTCTATGAATGTGCGGATGGCAAATGGATCAGCATCGCCCCGATCGAACAAAAATTCTGGGACCGTCTTGTCATACAAATTGGCTGTAAAGCCGACGATTTCGGCGACCGCGCGGATCGTGGCACATGGCAGGCTACACGTCGGAAACTCACCGACATTTTTCGCGCCTATCCGCAGGCGTACTGGGATGCCCGCCTTGCCGGAACGGACGCGTGTTATGCGCCCGTTCTGAGCCCGGCAGAGGCTCGTGCGCATCCTCATATGGCAGCGCGCGACAGCTTTTTTGATGCACCCGCGGATCAGCCTAGACCCGCACCGCGCTTCGACGGTCAGACGGTCGATGAACCGGACGCGCCGCGTGCGCCCGACGCCGACACCCTTGCAGTACTTGCGGATGCAGGATTTTCGCGGGCCGAGGTAAAAGCGCTTTTGCAAGCCGGGGCCATACATGCTGATACGACAAAGGAATCATTTTAATGACACTTCCCACCGCTCTCCAAAGTCTGCGCATACCGCTTATCGGCAGCCCGCTTTTTATCATCTCGCGTCCCGAATTGGTGATCGCCCAATGCAAGGCCGGCATTGTCGGTTGCTTTCCCGCATTAAATGCCCGCGAAAAGGACGGTGAAAGCCTTGAGGCGTGGCTGATCCACATCAGCGAGGAACTGGACAAGCACAATCAGGCTAATCCCGACAATCCTGCTGCGCCTTTTGCGATCAATCAGATTGTTCATCGCTCTAACGAGAGGCTGGATCGGGACGTGGAAATTTGTGCACGCCATAAGGTGCCGATCTGGATCACGTCGCTAGGCGCGCGCGCAGATGTCTATGAGGCCGCGCAATCGGGTGGCGGGATCGTTTTACATGATGTGATCAACAACAGATTTGCCAAAAAGGCGATCCAGAAGGGTGCTGATGGGTTGGTTGCTGTTGCCGCCGGTGCAGGGGGTCATGCGGGCACGCAGTCGCCGCTTGCGCTCATTCAGGAAATCCGCAGCTGGTTTGACGGCCCCCTTTATTTGTCTGGCGCTATTGCAACTGGTGACTCCATTCTTGCGGCACTCGCGATGGGGGCTGATGGCGGCTACGCAGGATCCGCGTTTATCGCCACCGAAGAGGCGAACGCCGCGCTGGCCTATAAACAGATGATCGCCGATTATGGTGCCGACGACATCGTCTATTCCAATCTGTTCACTGGCATTCATGGCAATTACCTGAAGCCGTCGATTGCCGCTGCAGGGATGGACCCTGACAAATTGGAAAACTCGGACCCGACCAAGATGAATTATGGCGAAGGCCGCGAAAAGCCGAAAAGCTGGAAGGAGATCTGGGGGTCGGGTCAGGGAATAGGTGCCGTCGACTCGGTGGTGCCGACATCTGTGCTTGTTGATCGCCTTGAGCGCGAGCTTCATGCTGCAAAAGCGCGTCTGGATCAAACCTACGCAGCCACAGGAAAAAGGTAGGCCTCTCGGCCCTGTATAATAGATTGCTTGATAATAGTTACCATGCTATCCTTTTTTGCATCCGGGTTGGGAGGCTCGGGCAATCATAGGGAGCGATACTAATGAGCAGACAATTTCAAACCGGATTTCTAGCGTTGACAGCATTGCTTGCCGCGAATGCGGTACAGGCGGAGTCGGTCTTGATCGGGAACGATCCGGGACCAAACCGTGGCGTGCGCGCAGAGGCCGTCAACCATGTTTCGGACATCCTGTCGGACGCGACCAATGGCGATCTTTCGATAGAAATGAATTGGGGCAGCGCACTGTTTTCACCGCCATCAGCTCTGGATTCCATCAGCACTGGCGTCGCAGATATCGGCGTGGTGATAGGGCCGTACACTCAGTCTGTCTTGCCGGAACTGAACATCGGCAGCATGCCGTTCCCGCCCGCCCACCCGTGGGTGATGATGCAGGCCATGAACGAACTATACACCACCAACGAGCAAGTTCAGCAGCGGTTTGCCGATAAAAATATCGTCTATGTGAACAACTTCGGCTTGCCAGAGAACCTGTTGGCATGCAACGAGGACATCGTGACAGTGCCGTCTGATATCGAAGGCGTGAAAGTCAGCCGGACCGGCAGTTCCAGTGACATCTGGGGTGAACTTGGCGGTAATATGGTGAACATGACCGTTTACGAAGCCTATCAGGCAATGGATTCCGGTCTGATCGACTGTACGGTGACATTCTCGTACTTTGCGGTCGCAACCAATATTCATGAGCTGGTCGCGACAATTTCGCCGGTGGGTCTGTCCGCGCAATCGGTGATTATCAATGTGATGAACCTCGACACGTTTGAATCGCTACCGGCAGAGGATCAAGCCGCCGTTCGCGATGCGGGTGCGTACATGGCCGACTATTATGGTGAGCAGTTGGATGGTGCTGACACCAAAGCCATGGCGACAATGGCGGATGCGGGTGTCGTACTCAAGGAATTCTCTGACGCCGAACTTTCCATACTCTGGGACGCTGCCCAACCGACCGTGTCAGATTGGCTGGCCGATGCCGAGGCCACAGGTCTTGATGGCGAAGCGCTTCTGGAGGAAATGAACGCCTTGCTGGCCAAGTGGAATGCGATTGCCGAAAACGACGGTCTTCCCTGGACACGCAACTAATTTGAAATCAGAGCCTCGCAGCGTGCCTGCGAGGCTCATTTGGGCGCCCACACATGTTTAAACGCATCGAATTCATACTCGATACGCTCGGAGCCATTTCAGTGCTTATCCTGTGTCTGGTCATAATCTGCATCGTGATCTGGCGAGAGTTTCTCGGGGCGGGTTTTCCGGACGGGATCATTATGGTCCGGGAACTGATGGTGCCCGCAATTCTGTTCCCACTGAGTGCGACGACGGCAAAACGCGCCCACGTCTCTATCGAGGTCATCGCGAATTTCTTTCCCGATAGTCTTAATCGCTGGATAGCGGTTTTCGCAGCGGCGCTTGGATTATTTGTCGTCGTCGTCCTGATTTACGCAGGTTGGCTTCAACTTGAAAAGGCATGGGACAACGGGTCCCACTTAGGTGGCGATTTCAGGATACCGAAATGGCCCAGCAGGTTGGTATATGTTGTCGCGTTTTCATTCGTCGCCTTGCGGCTGGCGCAAATATTCTGGCTCGATCTTCGGGCGGCCCTGACCGGGACACCGTCTGCCGCGCTTACATGATCAGAGTTTAGCGAAAATGGACGTTTCAACCATTGGCTTTATTGCCTGCGGCGCGGTGTTGTTCCTCTTGGCGATCCGCGTCCCGATTGCCTTCGCCATCGGCGGTGTCGGCCTGATCGCGCTGTTTTTTGTCTTCGCATTACGCACGGGAGAATTTGTCCCTGACCGGGCGATGTCACGAACCCTTTCGCTAGCGTTCTCCAACGGATTTGCGCTGATCAATTCCTATAACCTGTCGATGATCCCGTTGTTTATTGCACTAGGGGAAATGGCCTACAGGGCCGGCATCACCACCGAGATATATGCCGCTGCCCGAATATGGTTGGCGCGACTACCGGGGGGTGTAGCCATTGCATCCATCGCAGGCTGTGGCGGGTTTTCGGCGATTTCAGGATCATCGATCGCCTGCGCATCGACCATGGGCAAGATTTGCACGCCCGAGATGCTTAAGTTGGGATATGACGAGCGGCTGGCCTCTGCTAGCGTTGCGGCGGGCGGGACCCTTGGTTCGCTAATTCCTCCGTCGATCCTGTTCATCATCTACGCCATTTTCACAGAGACATCAATCGGGGCGTTGTTTCTTGCAGGGTTCCTGCCGGGTTTGCTATCGATGCTTGGTTACGCGCTTGTGGTTTACATCTGGGTTTTACGCTCTCCCGAAGTTGCTCCGTCTACGACGCGACGGTTTTCGTCGCGTGAAAAATGGGAATCCATGCTGCATGCCTGGCCCGCGTTCTTGTTGTTCATCATTGTGATTGGCGGCATTTACGGCGGGGTCTTCACTGCAACCGAGGCTGCGGCTGTGTCTCTTGTGTTTGCCACGTTTTTGGGTATGGCACGGGGCCGCGTGAAGGTTGGTGACATCCTGCCCATCATTCGCAGCGTTGGCCTGACTACCGCTGGCATCTTTTTCATCGCCGCCTGTGCTAAGGTTTTTGTCGGGCTGATTGCGCTGACCGGGATATCCAGTGACCTGGTGATCGCGCTGGGTGCAGCCGATATCGGGCCGATGGGCTTTATCTTCATGGTGTGTCTGATCTACCTTGTGCTGGGCATGTTCCTTGACCCGATTGGTATCATGGTTTTGACGTTGCCGCTGATGATCCCGATGGTCGACAGCTATGGCTTCAACCTGATCTGGTTTGGGGTCATTATTGTGAAGCTGTTAGAGATCGGTCTGATCACACCACCGGTCGGTCTGAATGTCTTCGTTCTGGCCGCAGCAATCGACGGGAAAGTGGCGATTGGCAAAATTTTCGCGGGCATCTGGCGGTTTTTGATTAGTGATGTCATCGTACTGGCGCTGTTGGTGCTGTTCCCGATTATCTCTCTCATCATTCCGATGTCGATGTAGGGACAGCCAATGCGGGTGCTGGTGATACTATGAACATGTTCGACATCGTGATCTGCGGGGCCGGAACTGCGGGATGCGTTTTGGCCAACAGGTTGTCCGCCGATCCAACCCTCTCGGTTCTACTGTTGGAAGCCGGTCACGAAATGCGATCACCTCTGTTGCACGCCTACGGGGCATCGCTGGACCATTGGGACACCCCGCTCGATTGGGCCTTCCGGTCTGAACCGCAGACGCAGTTTAACAATCGCCGCATACTGCTGAACCGTGGCAAGGGACTTGGCGGGTCAAGCGGTATCAACTGGGGCATGTATGTGCGCGGCAATCGCGGTGATTTCGATCATTGGGCGCAGTTGGGCAATACGGGCTGGTCCTATGATCATGTGCTTCCTCATTTCTTGCGATCAGAGGCTAACCGCGTGTTCGATGACGCCTATCACGGCACGGACGGTGTGATCCCGATCGAACATCCGTACAACGCACACCCGTTGCAGGACATGTGTTTCGAAGCTTATGAAGATTTGGGCGTCCCTAGGAACCCCGATTATAACGGCGCAACGCAAGAGGGCAGTTTCCTTTATCAGTTGACCACGGACCAGGGCCGTCGCGTCAGTGCGGCGGACGGATTCCTGACACCCATAAGCGGCAGGCCGAATCTGACCATCATCACAGGTGCGCATCTGACCAGTGTTACATTGGACGGCGCGCGTGCGACCGGTGTCACCTATGCCAAGGGGCAAGAGGCCGTAACGGTTACCGTCGGTGAAGTGATCCTGTCCTTGGGTGCTATCGGCTCTCCGCATCTTTTGATGTTGTCCGGTATCGGACCGCAGGATCATCTCGCGGAACATGCCATTGCGTGCAGACATGAACTCGGCGGGGTCGGGCAAAACCTGCTTGATCATTTTGTCGGACCGCGGCTTGCCCTGACCCTGCTCGAACCGGAAAAATTTGGTTTCCCAATCGCCAGCGAGGCCGACAGCCTTGCCGAATTCGAGGCCACTGGCACGGGCCCACTAGCGACAACAGGGATCGACGCGGGTGCGTTTGTGCGTCTGAACGAACGGGATACATATCCGAACGGGCAATCGATCTGTATGGTGTCCAATGCACATTTGCACCGTAATATCCCGCTCCCTCCGCGCGTGGGATTTGTAGGGTATGTGTGTCGCACAATGTCCAAAGGTTCTGTGACGCTTGCCTCTGCAAGTCCGTTTGATCGCCCGCTTGTCGATCCCAACTATCTGTCCGACCCTATCGATGCGGACAACCATGTCGAACTGATCCGGTTCCACCAGCGGATGATCGAACATTCTGCGTTCGATGGTGTGCGGGACAAGCTGCTTGGACCGGGGATGGACCGCGACGCCATCCTTGCCGCCACACGCGCCGAGGCGAGTACTACGTGGCACCAATCGTCGACCTGTCGGATGGGAATCGACTCTGACGCTGTTGTCGGGCCGGATTTAAAAGTACACGGGTTAGGAAACCTGCGGGTGATCGACGCGTCTGTCTTTCCTACAATGACGAGCGGAAACATCAACGCACCGACCATGATGATTGCCGAAAAAGGAGCGGACCTGATCTTGCGACATTGACCGTAGGTCCGGCGTAGGGTGTGCGCGTGCCTGTGCCCCAGGGTTAGTGTGAAGGTACCCAAGTTGGTTGCACCTTCTTTCGGGTGATTCAAGTTGCCTACGCCTCGTGTTGTTCACCCTTGGCCCGGCGTGCGCTTCACCGCTACAATGCAAGGCGAGAGCCGTGTGCGTAATTCCGCAAGCACGGATTTAAGCGGTGGGTGCCCGGGTAAAGGGTATCCCTACCGTGCCTTAATGACCAGTGAAACCGATGATGCGTTTGCCAGATTCATCCGTGTATCGTGTCATTTCCTCATGGGCTGAATCGAAATCTTTCGTAGTCAGTTGTAGTGTCAGATGTTCGCTATCGATCCGCTCAGTTGCATACTGTACGGCCCGATGCACCCACTCTTTGATGAAGGCGGGTGTGGCACCTTCGCTACGCGTCACCAGCTGCCCCCAGTCAATGGCGGCACAGTTGTAGGGTTTAATGTAGTGTCTGATTACTGGAATTTGGTCATGCTGCTGCTATCAAGACAGTTAGCATTTGGGGTAACAAGGAGCAAATACCAGTTCTGGAGAAGGGGCTATCGGATCCGTCTTCGGAAGTTCGACATGCAGCGGCAGGTGCTGCGCTGCGGTCGAATATACGATCTGAGTCGATCAAGACGAAGCTGGTTTCCATAATGAACGATCCGGATGAAGAACGACAAGTGCGTGAACAGGCATTCTACGCGTTACACGATTACTCACTTGATGATTCGGACTATGAGAGCTTCTACGTATTCAATCATGATCTTGAGCAGCTCTTCGAAGCCGACAACTGACGTCAGATCAGTCGATTGTCTACTTGAGGACACCTTATTGCCCAGGAACGGCAATACTCTCCAAGCTCGATCTCAGACATCAAAGCGGATTCCAGAACAACCGCGAACTTCTGATTGAGGTATGAAGCCCAAAGGAGCGAAATGTTGCGCTATAGATGAGTCCGAATCCTGTATCGCCCCCAATAATAAGTAGCCTTCAAGATTATTGCCCTAAAGGTGCGCCACATTATGATTCGGGGACAGTCAAGTGGGACTAGATGCAGTGGCTTATGCCAGTCATCAACTTCCCAAACCAGTGGCCCATTGTGCCAATCTATTTCAACGCTTTTCAGCGAAGGAAAGCATCGAAAATACGCTTCAAATATATTATTGTGTTGTCGTCGCTAAAATGAAATAGCTGGATGCATATTTGATTTTAAAAAACTGTTTTCTTTAAAGCGGACGCTCAAATAAGCAATTTTCAGCAAACGAAGGGAAAACCCCGCTGTTTAAGATATGTCAAAGCTTCAACTTCAAATTCGATCGCATCTCGTGGAAAAGCTCCGCACCGATACACTCGCAAGAAGTAACGTGTAGGAGTGGAACGAATTTGACATGTGTCATTGGCGCCACGCTCCCAGAACAATCATTCGAGTGGGCTGTCGATACAGTATTCCGGGACAATTTTCGCCATCAATTCACTTGGATCGATGGTCGAATACTTACAAAATATTTCTAGGTTCATTGAAATGTTATGTTCTTGAATTCAAAATCGTCAACCGAATAGACCGGATATTTTACTTCGTTATTGTCTACTGCCCTGGGAATTCACCAGAACTATCAACGTCTAATTTGGGTAATAGCTGAAAAACGAAGACATTAAAAAAACCTCCACTTTATAGCATTTAGGTAAACACTTTACCAGTCAAGCAACTGTTCTCCTCTGGTATCACAAATCCCTCAACCGGACTGTCATGATCAATAAGCAAAACAGCCGTATCAGGCAGTTGCGGGTTGGCTCTAACTCGGTGATACTCTAATGTATCAAGCAACACATGAGGCTACACCCTTGGCTAAAGAAAAAGATCTTCTTTCGTTAAATTCCATCGTTGATCTGCAACTTTACCCAATCGATCAAGATGCATTCCGTGTTCATTGCAAACACACCTTTGAAAAACAGGGAGTGCTGGTTCTACCCGGGTTTCTGACATCCGAAGCCGTAAGTCACATCGCCAAAGAGGGCGAAACCTCTTTCGATAAAGCGTACTTTACGAATAGCAGCCATAATATCTATCTAAAATCGGCCGATCCTGCGTTTGCCGTTGATCATCCCCGCAATTTTCCGATAGCTTCATCGAAGGGTTGTATCACAACCGATCAGATACCCGTCGATTTAACACTTCGCAAACTCTATGATAATAGTTCCTTCAAAGCATTCTTGTGCGAAGTACTCGATGAAAACGCTCTGTTCGAGTATGCTGATCCATTGTCGTCGATTAACCTGCATTACGCGGCACAGGGTCAGGAACTCGGCTGGCATTTTGACAATTCCTCATTCGCCATTTCCCTGCTGATTCAAAAGCCTGAAGGCGGTGGCGTTTTCGAGTACGTCAAGGATGTTCGCAATGCAGATCCTGGCGAGATGAATTACGAACAAGCCGGAAAAATTCTGGATGGGAAACTATCTGTGGAAACACTATCCATGGATGCTGGGGCGTTGGTCCTATTCCGTGGTCGAAATTCCCTACACCGAGTGACGCCTACACACACAAGGCGATATCACGCGCATGCTGGTTGTGCTTGCTTACAACACTGAGCCTGATATCGCTTTATCGGAATCGGCGCGAATAACATTTTATGGTCGGTTGGGATAAGCCATCAAGCATCTCTGAGTTGCACGAGCGATGATCGCATGCTCTGGCTCTTCGCAACAAGCATTTTCAAATAGTTGCACCGGTTTGAATTGCTCGACATTGCAGCTTCGCTAATTTGTTTTTGACAGATTTTGTAAAGTCGTGAATAATTCTATTGATTACTACAAATTGATAAGGATTAAAAACCATCACGACATCGTGCCCGGATAGTGACTCAAATGCAGCAGGGGCCGGGTCCTATGTCTACAGGCATGCTTTTTCGCAGCTGCTTTTCTGGTGCGCCTTTTACTATTTGATGCCTGCTATTTCGGCCAGCATCGTGGCTGAGACTGTGTGGCCAGTACTGCATATATCTATCTCGCTAACGCTTGCGTTTCTTGTCTGGGCAATGCTTGCGCCTGTCGTTGGTGCGTTGATTGATCGTGGCTGGGGTGGCGCTGTGATGCTGTATGGCGGAATAGCGGGTGCATTGACGCTGGTTTTTTTATCCACTGTCACTGATCGCTGGGTATTCAGTGGCGCGCTGTTGGTCTTGGGAATGTGCATGGCAGCCACCTTGTACGATCCCTGTTTTGCACTGATGATGCGGCGTCTTGAGGCAGGTGGTCTGGAGGCTACCGGCACAGTAACTTTAATAGCAGGGCTGGCAACGCTTGTAACGTTTCCGCTTGTAATGGCGCTGTCGGGTTCACTGGCATGGGGCGAGATCGTGTTGGTCTTTGCAGCTCTGGCAGTAGGTGCCGTGTTGCTGCTTCCAAAACAGGATCGCAGTGCAGCAAAGCCGGGAACATGTTCTATTACATCGAGGTTCAAGATTACCAGAGGGCCGGTTCTGATTGCGTTTGCATTTGGTCTCAGCATGATGGGGCATGCGATATTACTGTTTCTGCTTCCGATAGTTCTCTCACAGGAAAGTGGCTCTGACAAGATGCGCATTCTGGCCGTTGCCATTCTCGGTCCTGCGCAAATTGCCGGACGACTAGTATGGAAAGGCTACGCAAGCCGTTTCGAACCACAACAATGCGCGTTGCTGCTGTTTGTTCTGTTTTGTATTCCACCGGTTTTGCTGCTTGTCTCAGACCTGGGCACTGGATTGGTTTACGGCGCACTGATCGTGCAGGGGGCCTGTTACGGGGTACATACAATCATGCGTCCGGTGCTTGCACAGCGTCACTTGCCAGCACAACATTTTGGCCGTGGCCTGGGTGGTATTGCAACCGTTGGCATCGTGATGATGGCGTTAGGGCCAGCGCTTGGTGGATGGGTATGGAGCAGCGCAGGCTTTGCTGGCATGATGTTATGTGTGTTTGTACTTAACGCAGTGGGGCTATGCCTGATCGTAGCTTTATCCAGAGTTAAAAGCTGTGAAGGAACCGCATGATTAACGATGTCTGGATTGCGGGCGGTGCAATGACCCGCTTCAATCGTCGCAAGGATGGAAGCTCTTTCCGCGACTGGGCGCGGGAAGCGGTGCAGAGCGCGCTTCTGGATGCGGCGTTGGAACCTGCAGACATCGACACATTGGTGCTTGCCTCCGAGAGCGATTTTTTTACTTTGCAATTGAACCCTGCAGCGCTACTAGCGGATGAGTGCGGATTGGCAGGTGTGGCCGCCAAGCGGGTTGAGGGCGGCGGTGCTTCGGGACATGTTGCGGTTCAGGCAGGTGTTGCCGATATCGCCTCTGGTCTTGCGCGGCGCGTTATGGTGCTCGGTGTTGAGCCATCGGCGTCTCACCTTGACGGTGCAGATGTCAGTGCGCTTTATGGCCTGTCGTTTGACGCCTGGACAGACGGCATGACGGGCGTTGATTCGAGCTCGCTTTATGCCTTGTCTGTCCTTGCCTATATGCATCGCACGGGAGCTTTACATAAGGATTTTGCGCGTATTGCCGTGCGCAACCGTGCCCATGCGCAGCATAATCTGAACGCGCATCTACCGCTGAAGATTGCTATTGAGGATGTTGCGGCTTCGCCAATCGTTGCCTCTCCATATCACCGTCTGGATTGCTCACCGCTTAGCGACGGTGCGGCAGCATTGATCCTGGCGCGTGCTGCCAATCTGCCGGAGCTTGCCCGCCCGCGTACGCGTTTTCGCGCGACCACATGTGCAACCGACACCGTCAGATTGGGCGAACGCAATGACCCCGGCTACTTCCATGGCAAAAACCTCTGCGCCACCCGCGCCTACAAGATGGCTGATGTTGCACCAGGCCAGATCAATCTGGCCGAGGTCTACGATAGTTATTCGGGTGCGCAATTGCAGGCGCTTGAGGCATTGAACCTTGCGCCCGATGTGTTGCACGCTGAACGCTCCGGTGTTTTCGATAGCAATGGTGCATTGCCTGTGAACTTGTCTGGTGGCTTGCTGGGGCAAGGTGCGCCTGTGGGTGCAACCGGTGTAGCGCAACTGTTTACAGCCGCCTGCCAGCTAGAGGATCGCTACGCGGGTAAGCAAGCTAAACATGCACCGCGCATGGCGTTGGTGGATACGCACGGGGGCATTGCAACCCTGAACTGCGTCAGCATTCTGGAGGTCCCATGAAATACCCAATCAATCTTCAATACACCATCGCTGAAGGCGGTTTGGCTCCTTATTTTGAAGCATTAAGACGCTCAGAGGCCCTGGCCAGCGAATGCAAGTCATGCCAGCGTGTTGCCTTTCCTGCGCGCATGGTGTGCGGAGCGTGCGGTTCGCATCAAGTTCAGTGGACAGCCCTTAGTGGCCTTGCAAGTCTGATATATCGGACGGACGGAACAGAGCTCAGCTTTGCACTGGTGAAATTTGCAGGAGCGGATACCTTGAGTACGGTTGGCCTGCTTAATCCAGGCACACAGACAACAAGCGGCAGACTGCGATCACTTGCCAACGGGCAAAGCGGTATCTGGATAGAACTGAATGAAACAACAGATGGAGATAACCATGTTTGATTCGTGGAGTGATGCAGCACTGGCAAAAATCGGGCTTCAAAGAAATCAGGACAAGATCAGTATTGTCATTGCAGAAGATACCAACCTGTACAAGCTTACGGTTGGCGCGCAGATAACAGCTGGACGTGCAAATGCTCTGGCGCTGGTATTCGAGAGCGAAGACGGTACGCTACAACAGTGGTCCTTTGGCGATGTCGATGCGCAAGCGAGCGCATTGGCTGCCGATCTACGCAGCCGTGGCTATGGCCGTGGAGACTACATTGGATTACATACCGGAATGCGTCCGGAGACGGCCATTGCGCATATGGCGATTTGTAAGCTTGGTGCAACGGCGGTCACATTGTCGCAACTGTATGGCCCTGATGCTCTGGCGCATGCCTTGAACCATTGCAAAGCCTGCTGCCTGCTAAGTGTTGAAAACGCCTGGGCGCCGTTGCGTGATCAGGCACCGACACTGTTGCCACATCTCAAGGATGTTCTGGTTGCGCAATGCGCTGGACCAGAAGCAAATCTGACGACAATACTGTCATCTGAGGCACCTGAGGATTTTACGCCCGACTATACCGGCGCAGACGACCCGGCCTTGTTAATGTATACCTCAGGTTCAACGGGCATGCCCAAAGGCATCTTGCATGGGCATCGAGTGTTGGCCTCTTATAAACCATCCATCAATCTGTTCTTCAACCTGACACTGGATGATGCCGATGCGATCTACTGGTCACCATCGGATTGGGCATGGGTTGGCGGGTTGCTCGACATGTTATTCCCTGCATGGATGGGTGGGCGTCCGGTGGTGACATCCGAAGCAAGGTTCAAAGCTAATTGGGCCTTTGAATTCATGTCGCGCCACAAGATCACACACACCTTCCTTGCCCCGACCGCCATAAAACGTCTGGCTGAAACGGCCGCACCACGGGATACATATGATCTGTCGTTACGCATCATTTGCACTGGTGGAGAAGCATTGGCCGCGGAGACTTTAGGCTGGGCTGAAGATGAACTGGGAGTGGTGTGCAACGAATTCTATGGCATGACAGAGGTAAACCATCTGATAGGAAACTGCGCAGCATTGTTTCCACGAAAACCCGGATCCATGGGGATTGCCTATCCGGGTCATGACGTGCGCCTGGTGGATGCAGATGGCCTTGAAGTAGCGCCCGATGAACCCGGCGAGATCATGACATTGAAGACAGCGCCGACACGCTACCTCGGTTATCTGAACAACCCGCAGAAAGAAGCCGAGCTGGAATTTGGTGACTACCTGCGTACCCACGATCTGGCGGTGCGCGATAAGGATGGATATTTCTGGTACAAGGGCCGATCCGACGATCTCATCAAGTCCTCTGGCTTTCGCATCGGTCCCACTGAGATTGAAGAGTGCCTGCTTGCCCACCCGTCGGTGGCTGAAGTCGGCGTGATCGGCAAGCCCGATGCCGATCGCGGCAGCATCATCAAGGCATTTGTGCGGCTATCAGTCGGTCTCACGGGCGATGACAACTTGAAGAGCGAATTGCGAAATCACGTGCGTAAGCGCCTGGCAGCTTACAAGGCACCCCGGGAAATAGCTTTTGTCACTGATTTTGAAATGACATCTTCGGGCAAGATCAACCGCCGTGCGCTGCGCGCGGTGGAAATGATTGGAGAAGATAGTTGACGGATCATTTTTGTTACTACTAATATATATCTACAAGTAATACCTGATATGTGCCATACGGGATACCTGATTACGTGAAATTCGGAATACATGCAGGGCTTTGGATGAAAACGTGGGCAGATGATCTGTCACCGATTTTCAGGACCGCAGCCGAGATCGGGTTTGACGGTGTGGAGGTGTCGCTGCTGGGCATCGGGCGTGATCGGGCCGAAGTTATTCGTGAGCAAGCTGCGCATTGCGCTCTTGAATTGACCTGCTCCACGGGTTTGAGTGCAGACGCCGATCCAACGTCGACTGACCCAGACGTGCGCGACAATGCAGTTGCCGTGTTGACCGAGGCGATTGAAGTGACTGCACTACTGGGATCAAAACGCTTAGCTGGTGTGGTCGCAGCACCCTGGGGTGCATTTGATCCACTTAACAAGCCTGCGCGCGCTCAGCGCTCTGCTGAAACCCTGAGAAGGCTGGACAGCGTTCTGGCTGAGCAGGATGTTACTCTTGGCATCGAGGCTCTGAACAGGTTCGAGACCGATCTGACGTCTACCGCCGCCGAGGCCTGCGCGCTTGCACGAGCGACAGGGTCTGACCATATCGGCGTGCTGCTTGACAGTTTTCACATGAACATCGAGGAAAAAGATCCGCCTGCTGCCATCCGTGAAGCCGGTGATCTGCTTCGCCACTACCATGTTTCAGACAATGATCGTGGTGTGCCTGGCAGCGCACGCTACGACTTTCCAGCAGATGCCGCGGCATTGAAAGACATCGGTTATAACAGTTGGGTTGTGGCCGAGATGTTTGTCATTGCAGGCAATCCAGCCAGTGCAGACCTGAACATCTGGCGCGATATCGAAGCGGATCCAACACAGGCTGCCGTTCAAACGCTGGCTTATCTCAGAAAGGTATTTGGCAATGTCAGCTGAGCCGTTTTTTATCTCTCTTCAGCAAAAGTTTACCGCGCAAATGGTGCATCTCAATACGCTTGATGCTGCGGTGGGAGATGGCGATCATGGCTCGACGATGCTGCGTGGTCTGAGCAAGGCTGTTGCTGCCGGGGATACCCGGCGTGCCAAGGCATTCATGCGAGCATCCGGTGGAGCCTCGGGCACATTGTTCGGACTGCTATTAATTGAAATTGAAAGGCATCTTGATACTGGTGCAGCACTTGATTCCGGGCTGTCTGCAGCTTGTACGCGCATCTGTGATCTGGGGGAGGTGAAGGTCGGTGACAAGAGTATGGTCGATGCATTAGCACCGGCAGTTGAAGCGTTGACAGCGGATAATCTGTCAGCGGCGATCAGCGCAGCAGCTGCCGGGCGTGACAGCACGCAAGCGTTGGTTGCGCGTCGTGGGCGATCACAGTACGTTGAAGATGGCGGCAAAGGCCATATCGACCCGGGTGCTGTATCTGTAGTGATTTTTCTGGAGACACTAGCTGAAACAATAGCCAGTAGGGCTGAGGCCAGATCGTGAAAAAATTGTTCAACACGGCGCAGACGATGGTGGACGATATGCTCGACGGATTCGTCAGCGCCTATCCTCAGGTCAAACGTGGTGTGAATGACTCGCGTGTGATTGTTCGCGACAGCAATGCCAAAAGTGCAGATGAAAAAGTAACGCTGTTGATCGGTAACGGTTCAGGGCATGAGCCCATTGCCATGGGTTTTGTGGGGCAGGGCATCCTCGATGCAAATGTGGTGGGCGATGTATTTGCTGCGCCTTCGGCTGATCTTATTCTTGATGGCATTGCGGAGGTTTCAGGTGCGGCTGGTTCAATCTTGCTGATATCGCAACACTCGGGCGACATGATCAATGGACGAGGCGCGGTGATGATGGCACAGGATGAAGGCTTCAACGTGATCGCCTTGCCAATGTACGACGATATTTCTGCCGCGCCTCCAGAGCGCAAAAAAGATCGTCGTGGCGCAGCGGGAACGATGTTCATCTACAAGATACTGGGCGCTGCTGCGGAACAAGGCAGGTCGCAATCAGAGCTGTTTGCGTTGGGTGAATCGGTTCGGGACAGAATCGTAACCTTGGCTGCTGCCGTGTCACCGGGCGTGTCCCCATTGACGGGCTTGCCGATGTTCACCCTGCCCGACGATGAGATATTTCTGGGTATGGGCGTACACGGCGAACCTGGCGTAGGGCGTGTCAAGGTCGGGCCTGTGAATGAACTGGTTGCAGGGATGATAGACAAGTTGTTGGCGGATCGCCCCATCGCTTTCGGTGGCCGTGCCTGCGTAATCATCAACGGTATGGGCGGCACCACAATGATGGAACTGCTAACCATCTGGACTGAAACCAGAGCCAGACTTGCAAAAGATGGCATTCGCGCTATTGCACCGATGATCGGCAGCTATGTCACCACGCAAGAGATGGGTGGCTTTTCGATATCGCTGATAGAACCCACAGATGACATGCTCGCATTATGGTGTGCGCCGTCGGATACGCCGTCTTTCCCCAAAATTACACAGCTAGAGAAGGCTTTGTCATCATGAGCAAGGTAACGGAAGTGTTTGACGGCCTCGTTTACGGGGTTGCCGTGGATCAGGGCAGTGGGCTACAGGCTGCTATCAAGGAGGCGCGTGGTGCGGCGTCGAAAGAGGATGATTTGCTGAGCTTCAAGCGTATCGTTGTAGAGACGTTAAGCCCGGAGGCAACAACGCTGTTGGTGGATGCGAACTATGGCCGAGACTTGCTGGCCTCCTATGCGGATAGTTGTATAAGAATGCTGGCATTTGAGGCTGACGTTTATAAAATCTCGGACGAGGAGCGTATAACAGCATTGCCGGAGAACCTGCAGGTTTCCGACTTTTTGCAACTGGGTGCAAAGATACTGAAATTTTTCCTGTATTTTGGACCTAACGATTCTGCCGAGTTGAATCAGCGCAAGTTTGATCTTGTTGAAGATGTGGGCAGCCAATGCAAGGCTAACGGTGTGACCTTTCTGTTTGAGCCCATCGTCTATGACCGTAAATTGCCAGATGTAAGCACAGCTGAATTTGCAAAAGACAAGCCCGGGCTTGTTCGCGCTGCAACCCGGGCCTTTGCCGATCCTGTATTTGGCATAGACATACTCAAGGTAGAGATTCCCGTCAACTTAAATTTTGTTGAAGGCTTCGGCACGCCACTCATGTCAAAAGCTGAAGCTGAAGATGCGTTTGTATCTGCATCGGATGCCGCTCAAGGCATACCGTTGTTGTATCTCAGCGCAGGTGTAACGTTCGAACAATTCCGCGACGCCTTGGCATTCTCGCGCCAGGCAGGCGTGCGCTCACTTGGCTTCATGTGTGGCCGCGCCATATGGAGTGATGCGATCACAATTTTTGGTGCACAGGGTCCCGAAGCGATGCATGAATGGATGCTCACTACAGGCTGCGACAGACTCGCTCAACTCAAGGCTGCAATCGCGTGATGCGGGTTAAGCTGGACTAGAGTCAGGTGCCATGAAAGATGCAGCACTTCCAAAGTATCAGATTGTTCATGATGAACTTTTGAATAGATTGCAGCTAGGGCATTACTCGATCGGCACCCGATTGCCAACTGAAGACCTGTTATCCAAGACCTTTGATGTGAGCCGCGTAACCATTCGCAAGGCGCTTGAGATGCTGGTGCGCGCGGGTTACCTGACCGCTCGACAAGGCAGCGGCTATGTTGTAGCAACCTTGTCGCCGCCATCGTCTACCTGCATGGCCTCGTTCACTGACCGGGTGCTGATGGAAGGCCACATGCCCGGCGCAAGGTTATTGCGCGTGCAAAACCCTGCAACGCAGGTGCCAGAGACGATAGCCGCTCTTTTTGATGTACCGATGGTACTGATAGAAAGACTGCGCACCATTAATGGCACACCCAAAATGCTAACGCAAACATGGATACCTGTGCAGTTGCTGCCGGGTGTATCACCTGATGACTTTCCAGAGACCGGGCAGGGGCAGTCGATTCTGCGCATCCTGAAGCAGAAGTTTCATCTTGAATGGACTAGTGCCTGCGAAACACTTGATTCCGTTATCGCTGATAGCGAAATAGCAGCCCACCTGGATATCGCGATAAACACCGCAATTCTTTCTCAGGCCTGTACCGTCTTCGATCGTGACGACAAGCCTGTATTTTTTGATCAGGTTTATCGGCAGGGGCCCATCAGCTTCGATCTGACGGGTGGTAAAACGCAGCAGACTGGAACATGACGACAGGAAATCTTAAATGACATTGACCATTGGCTTGATCAATACATCACTACCCAGCTACTTCCCGCAACGCCATGGCGTGTTTGATGATGCGCGTACGCTGCTGAACAAGATCGCTGCAAGGGATGGGTATACCGTAGTTGAAGCCGACAGTATTCCGATGAATGCAGCGCAGGCAGGTGCTGCCGTTGCGCAAGTGACGAAGGCAGGTGCAGATCTGATCTTGCTGTTGCACGGTGGTTTTACAATGGGCGATGTTGTGCGCAGGGTTGCCTTGTCACCGCTACCACTGGGCATCTGGGCAACACCTGAACCGACGTTGACCGGCGATGTTCAGCTCAATAATTTTGTATCGCTAAACATGTCGATGTCTATTGCACGGGGTGTACGTAACATGAACGCAAACCCGGTGCAGTGGTATTTTGGCTCGCCAGACAATACTGCACTGGTGGCACGACTTGAACAAACCCTGACCGCACTGCAAGCACGCGTAGCATTGGATGGGGCACGTATCGGGATGATAGGCGGGCTTGCTCCGACCTTCTATAACATGGAAGTTTCATCGGATACCTTGATGCGTCAATTGGGAGTCAGTGTTGAGCATATCGATCTTCATGTGATGAGGGAACTGATGGGCATTCAGCGCGAAGATGACATTCGTGCCGAGTTGGCTGAGATGACTGCTGCAGCCGACGTATGCGGCGTGTCAGATGCCCAGATGAAGCTTACCGTCAGAGCTGTACTGGCGCTTCGCAGCATTGCCAGTGATGGGGCTTATGATGCGCTGACAGTGTCCGACTGGCCTGCGCTGCAACAGCACCCCGGCATGCATCCGGGCGCTGCATTCAGCTGGCTTGAGGAAAAGGACAGGCTGCCCGTTGCTTCGGAAGGTGATGTCTTGGGCACTGTAAGTCAGTTGGTTGTCAAGTCCTTCACTGGCAAGGTCGGTTGCCTGCTTGATATGACCTCACCTGATCTGGAGGCTGACAAGATCCTGATGTGGCACGGAGGCGGTGGGCCGCTATATATGGCTCGAAACGGTGTTAGCTGGATCAATCATCCGATGATAGGACGTGGTACTGATGAGGGACCGGTGTTTGGTGCCATCGCGGATTACGAATTTGCGTCGGGTGATGTGACAGTGCTTCGTATATCGCGTCACGGCACAGCTCATTTTGTTGTTGAGGGTCAAGTGTCTGAAGCAAGTGAATCAGGCTTCGACGGCTGTCGTGGCTGGGTGGGTAATTTCACGTCACGTGCAGGACCCTGTAGTGCGAACGACATCGTGACAACGGTAATGGAACAGGGGTTGGAACATCATTTCGTCCTCGTCCAGGGTAGACACCTTGGTGCTTTTACAGAATTTGGCCAGTGGTCGTGCATGACGCCGATGGATATCATTCCTGCCCATGCAGGTCTGCCATCACCCTGACATTATGTTTCTTTGTTGACAAAGCATAATATATCTATCTATATTTGTACTAACAAATTGAATACTACCAGCTCGGAACAAGGTATCTCTATGACGGAAGTCCGGCTTAAAGACATTCGAAAGGACTTTGGTTCTTTTACGGCGATCTCTCATATCGATCTTGATATCGTCTCGGGCGAACTGGTTGCTTTGCTTGGTCCGTCAGGATGCGGAAAGACCACGACGTTGCGCATGATTGCCGGATTGGAAGTTCCTTCAATGGGCCACATTCTGTTTGATGGTGAAGACGTCTCCGAGGTACCGGTGCAGGATCGGAACGTCGGTATGGTGTTTCAGCGTTATGCCCTGTTTCCGCACATGAGCGTTGAAAAAAACGTCATGTTTGGTTTAAAGGTGCGAGGTACGCCAAAGGACGACATTCAAAAAAGGCTTGAGGATATTCTCGATGTCGTACAGCTTCAGCAGTTCCGCCACCGATTCCCGGCGCAATTGTCAGGTGGACAAATGCAGCGCGTTGCCATCGCCCGAACGCTGATTACCAATCCATCAGTTCTGATGATGGACGAGCCACTGGCTAACCTTGACACGAAGCTGCGCGGCGAGATGCGCAGATTTATTCGGGAGTTACAGCAACGGCTGGGTATTACGACCATCTTTGTAACTCATGACCAGATTGAGGCCATGGAATTGGCAGACAAAGTTGCGGTTATCTTTGATGGAAAGCTGGCGCAATACGACGCACCCGATGCGCTTTACCGCCGACCCAACAGTATTGAAATCGCTGACTTCATGGGTGCGAATAATATATTTGATTGCAGTTTTTCGGCGGATGGCATTGCAACAGCCAGTTTTGGGCAGCTGAGATTTGATGCAAACATTGTTGAGCATCGCTCTGGTAGCGGATCCATCCTGCTGCGCAGTGAAGCAATCGATCTGCATACGCAAAAACCAGAAACAACAGACAACATACTCACTGGCAAGGTCACCAGTCGGGAGTTCTTTGGCGCCACGATTAACTACAGCGTTGAATGTGACGCAGAGGTGATTACCGTGAATGAACAATCGCGTCGCATGGTTGATGTCGGCCAGAATGTCTGGCTTACCATTGAATCAGATCAAATCTGGATCATTCAGAAATCGCTCTGAGTACTTATCAAATTCCAACGGAGGAAGACTATGAAATACACTTTAATAAGCCTTTCGGTAGTAGCGAGCATGCTCACTACAAGTGTGGCACTGGCTGAAGATGCCGATGCTGCGAAATTTCGTGATGATTTTATCAACGGTGATGTGACCTGGGATGATGTGGAGGCGCGCGCCACGGACGAAGGATCTGTCAATCTGTATTACTGGGGAGGTAGCGATCCCATCAATATCTGGATGGATCAGGTGGTGGCCACCGATCTGGCCAAGCTTGGCGTTACGCTAAACCCGGTTCGTGTCACAGGCACAAAAGATGCGATTGATCTGGTTCTTGCCGAAAAAGGATCAGGTAAAGGTTTGGGTGAGGGCAGTGTTGATGCGATCTGGCTGAATGGCGAGAACTTCGCAACGCTGAAGCGACAGGATGGATTGTTCGGCTCATTCGCCGATAAGCTACCCAACAGCAAGTTCATTGAATGGAACCCTGAAGATCCACGCTCATTATTGAACCTGCGTGATTTTGGTGTTGAAACCAATGCGGCAGAGATGCCCTGGTCTGGTGAGCAATATGTGTGTGCAATCAATACAGCTCGCGTTGAGAAAGCCGATGCGCCGTCAACGTTCCCCGAGATGCAGGCTTACCTTACCGACAACCCAGGCAAGTTTACCTACGTAAAGCCTCCGCACTATATCGGTAACACATTCGTTCAATCCGCGATCTACGCACACAACCCTGACGGAACAGGTGCGGAGCCGTTCCAGGCACCCATTGATGACATCGGTACAGAAGAATTCGCACGTCTTATCACACCGGGCATTGAGTATCTGAAGGCCCTCGAACCACTGTTGTTGGGTGGTGAAAAAGGTAATGCCCGATATCCGGAAGACAACACTGCCCTGGAAGGGATGTTCCTGAACGGCGAGGTTGATTTTGCCTGTAAATTCGGACTCTATGCGGTGGCTACAGGTCTTGACAACGGTACCTATCCTGAAGGTGCAGAAGCGTTCGTGTTTCCCGAAGGCAACATGATAAAAAACAAGAACTATCTGGCTATTCCGTCCAATGCGCCAAACCCCGCCGCTGCGATGGTCATGGCCAACTACATGACATCGGTTGAAGCGCAGGTATCAAAGCTCCAGTTCACAGGCATGCCACCAGGCGTTGATCCGTGGAAACTGGACGAGGCACAGCTTGCATCTTTGACCGAGGCATCGCCTGGTCTTGTCGGCGTAACACAAGAGGAGCTTGATGCCAACACGGCGCCAGACACAAATGCAACCCTGGTTGATGTAATTGAGGCGACCTGGCTGGAGTACATCGAACGTGACAGCAGCGATGATATTGCAACCATCGTTGCACGCGCGGTTGATAACCTCAAATGATGATGTTTGCTCGACGCTAGCACGATCAGCGCCCCGCTATAGACACGGGGCGCCCGCCTCAAGGCCGTCTCAGAGAAAAACCAATGACCCTTAACAAGACAAAGGAACTTGCTCGTCATCGCAGGGAACGCCTGTGGATGTGGTTACAAGTGTTTCCTGTTCTGGCTGTTCTGACTGTCTTGTTCGGTGGCGCGCTGGTTCTTGCAGTCATGCAATCGCTAGGCTTTGCGCCGTGGTTTGGTGTCAATACCTTCCCTGACTTCAGCTACTTCAGCGCACTTTGGGGAGAATGGTCATTCTGGCATTCGCTTGGGCTGACACTTTACTATGCCGTGGTATCGACACTGATATCACTTGTTATGGGGATCATTCTGGCGCTGGCGATGGTCCGGTTTTTCCCGGGTAAGTCTTTGTATAAGTACCTCTACAAACTGCCACTGATGATTCCCTACACGGTAGGCATTGCATTAGCGGTTGTCATGCTGGGTAACGGTGGAATGTTATCGCGGCTGATGGCGCTGGCTGGATTGATTGGTGATCCGTCCGAATTCCCCCAGATCCTCAAATCACACTACGGCTGGGGAATTATTGCAGTTTATGTCTGGAAGCAAACACCGTTTGTCACCCTCACCATCTATGCTGTGTTGTTGGGGGTCGGACGCGAAACCGAAGAGGCTGCGGCCATTCTGGGCGCCAGTAAATCACAAACGTTCTTTCAGGTGACACTGCCGCAAATCTTGCCCGGAATCATCTCCTCGACGCTTATCATCTTTGCCTTCAACATTGGCGCCTTTGAAGCGCCGTTTATTCTTGGCGGGGGGTATCCCGACACATTACCCGTGATCGCCTGGCGCTATTTTAACGATGCGGACTATTCACTCCAGTTGCAGGGCATGGCGACGGTTGTGTCCATTGCCCTGATCGCTGGAGTAGTCCTGTATAGCTACCTTGCCCTTTATCGCCGGTATGAACGCAAGATAGGGAGGAGCTGACATGGCAAAGCGCACGATAAAAACTGCCCTGAATTCTCGCCTGTCCTCGTTCCAGAAGATCTACCTTTTATTAATTGCAGGTTTCATTCTGGGTCCGTTCATTCCGCTGGTAATCCAGAGCTTTGCGTTCCGCTGGGCATGGCCTGAAATGTTGCCCGGCACGTGGTGGCTGGAGCAGCGCGAAAAATCGATGTTACCGCTGGCATGGGATTACGTTATCTCACCCTATAGCCGGGTGTGGGAGGCGACGCTGAATACCATGTTCATAGGGACTGTTGTGACCGTGATTTGTCTGGCTATCTGTCTGCCGGCGGCACGCGTTTTGGCACGCGAAAAATTCCGTGGTAAATCAGCGTTCGAGTTCTTTCTTTCCATGCCGTTGATCGTGCCGGAAGCTGCTATCGGTATCGCCCTGTTGATGATCTTTATACGACTTGGCCTGGCAGGGACTTACACCGGCATCATCATTGTGCATCTGATTCCTACTATCCCGTACATGATTCGTATGCTGACGGCAGTGTATCAGGGGCTTGGCCGTGACTTCGAAGAGCAGGCGATGATCCTTGGTGCGAATCGCTGGCAGGTCTTGCGACTTGTGACGCTGCCAATGCTATTGCCTGGTGTCGTGGCAGGCGCGTTGTTTACGTTTCTGGTCTCTACCAACATCTTCCTGCTGACGTTCTTCTTGGGTCAAGGCAAGATCATTACGCTGCCTACCTTGCTTTTCTCGAAAATATCCGGTGGCACACTCGACGCCTCGGCTGCAGGTATCACGCTTGTTGTTACTGTGCCGGGGATTATCCTGTTGCTGATCACCGAGCGATTTATAAAAGAAGAGGCCTTCGGAAAAGGCTTCGGAAACTAGGGAGATCACATGGACAAGCTGACTGAGATCGCAAGACGTTTTACCAGACTTGATCCCGCTCTGATGGCAAGTCGCCTTGCGCGGCCAGGTCCGGAAGCGCGGGTAATCATCGATACGGATACAGCAAACGAAATTGATGACCAGTACGCTCTGGCATGGGCGCTGCTCTCACCAGAGCGTCTGAACCTTGAAGGGGTGACCGCAGTTCCGTTTTCATTTGCGCACCATCAGAAAGATCTGATCAAGTCGGTAAGTATCCTGCGTGATGGTGGACCTAAAGACGCTGTGGAAGAGACGTTTATGGGTGGTTTGGGTGGATGGGCCCAGCGTATCATCGATACAGATCGCAAAGCAGAAGACGTTCTTTTTGTCAGTGCTGAGGAGGGTGCGGAGCTGTCGTATCAGGAAATACTGCGGGTATTTGACAAGTGTGGCGTGGAAGCCGACGGAGAAGTATATCGTGGCGCACCTGGATATCTGCAAGAATTTGATACACCGATTGAAACCGACGCTAGCAGATTCATCATAGAACAGGCGCGTAGGCGTGAAGCGGGACCGGTCTACATCCTGGCGATGGGCGCCTTGACCAACATCGCCTCAGCACTACTGCTCGCGCCCGATATCATCGACAATATCGTCGTGGTATGGACCGCATCGTTTCCCAGCTATGCGCCGTTTTGCAATGTACCATCACTCAATCTGGTCCAGGACCCTCTTGCTTCGCAATTGTTGTTTGAATGTGGTGTGCCGCATGTCTACCTTCCCGGATACCACGTGGGTCAACAGCTAATGATTTCCTACCCGGAAATGGAACAGTTTGTCAAAGGACAGGGGGCAATCGGGGACTATTTGTGGCAGCTCTACACCAATAACCCTTTGCATGAGATGTTTGCTATCACGGATCAGAAAACCAAGACATGGGTCATCTGGGATGTCATCAACGTTGCCTGGCTATTCGATGAACACTATGTGTCGACACATATGACAACATCACCTCGACTTAACGATTGCCTGTATTGGGAGAAGGATGATAAACGCCACAATATGCTGGAGGCTTTTGATTTGGACAGAGACAAGATTTTTGAGGACATCTACAGAACCTTGGCAAAAGCCTGCTGACCTTGGCGGAGAGACAATAGGTTACCTGCTATGAAGATTCTCGATGTTGTTGCTCATGCTATATCAGTGCCTATCGACACGCCGTTCTATTTTTCGCAAGGTTGGGTAGACAAACGCAGCTCCCTGATCGTTGAGATCGTTACCGATGAAGGAATCTGTGGATGGGGAGAAGCGCTTTGCCATGGACAGCAACCGCCACAAATTGCGGCTACGTTTATTGAACAGGTGTTCAAACCCATCTTGATCAATCGCAATCCTTTTGATGTTGAAGTGCTCTGGGAGGAGATGTACAACACTACCCGTCCTTTCGGCCAGGGAGGCTCGGCTGTCAATGCCATAAGCGGTGTCGACATTGCATTATGGGATGTCATCGGAAAATCTGTTAATAAACCGATTCATGCGCTTATCGGTGGAGCATTCCGCACATCAGTAAGCCCCTATGCAACAGGCTTCTACCGAGTGGCCAATGGCAATTACCCCGATGATGCCATTAGTGAAGCGCATGGATATATTGATGCCGGATTCAGCGCCTTTAAACTCAAGATAGGCTTTGGGATTGAGCAGGACATACAATTCATCCGCGCAATCCGGAAGGCGGTTGGTGATGATGTTCGGATCATGGCCGATGCAAACGGTGCCTACAATGTCGCCGCTGCTCGAAGGATAATCAAGGCCACGGAAGACTGTGACGTCTATTTCTTTGAAGAGATGCTACCTCCGGAAGACTGGCAAGGTTACAAGGAAATCAAAAACCTCTCGAAAGCGTTTATCGCTGCCGGGGAGCAATTATTCGGGAAAAAAGGATATCAGCCGTGGCTATCCGCCTCAGCACTAGACATCATCCAGCCCGACCTCTGTTCCTCTGGCGGTATTACTGAATGCAAAAAAATAGCAGCGATGGCGCAAGCTCACAATACAATGATGGTACCCCACGTGTGGGGCTCGGGAATTGGCCTAGCAGCGTCCCTGCAATTCATGGCTTCGTTGCCGCCTACGCCCTTGTCACTCAATCCACTGCAACCGATGCTTGAATTCGATCGATCGTCACATCCATTTCGAACCCATCTGATCTATGACAGCATCACCATGCAAGACGGTGTAGTTCAGATTCCAACACAGCCCGGGATAGGTGTTGAGGTGAATCGTGATGTCATTGACGAATACAGGGTTCATTGAAAAGTCATCCTTTTGTCTAGTGACGGTTTTTTAGGCTAAAAGGCTGTTTTCGGATGACACAAGCCAGGGACTGATCAGGTGGTTAGCAAACCGCTCGACGCAACGCATCGCTCAAGGCTACCCGCAAGCGATTCACAACATTTGGCAGGGATTTAAAAACAAGCTCGTTTTTCTTTAGGAACGTCTGCCATTGAGCGTGTCTCGAGGGATCATGAGCGAACTCATCTGTGAGGCCAACTGGCAAATCGGCTGGCACCACCATGCCACGTCGCTCGAAAGTCGCATTAAGTGCTCGGCTAAGCAACTCGGTGTCCAGAGTCTCGCGAGCGACCAAGACTGACAGATCGAAGTATTCTTTCATCCTGCATTTGGTCATACCCAAAAGCGCGATTGCGCGGGTCTTCTCAGCGACAACAGTGTAGGTTGGATACGTTCGCAAATAAGGCGCAGGCAGGTCGACCAGAGGCACCGGATAGGTTGCATTGACAGGGCCTGTAGTTACGGCATCACCGAAGCCGAAATCGATCTGCGTTTTACAGCGTGCCTTCGCGAGCTCGCCGCTGATAAGAATGCGCACTCCAGTATATTCCGCATCTTTGAGAATTTCCCTTGCTGTAACTGAAGTTTAATCGAACACGATGCCGTCGTTCACCTCGACGCTAGCGATATCTCGAAAATCATGGATCATGGATTCCAGATCGCTCGCGCCGAAGCCGAGTAAATCTGCGTCGCGCGTAGCCCGGTGCGGCATGTCGTACCAGAGCGTAAACAGAAGTGCACCTTTAAGCAGGAAATCTTCTGCATGCTCAAACCGACTCCTGCGATAAAGGATACGCTCTATTGCAAAACGCACCAGCAGTTGATTGAAATCTGCATTCTGCGCCTTGGCAACGTGCAGCAAGCGATAGAGGCCACGCCCGAGCTTTTCCAGGAGACCGGCGGCGGTCAGACGCGTCAGAACAATTCAAGGAGCACCGAGTGCTCAATTCACGCGTACGGTCTCAGGGTTGATCCAGGCTACGATGCCCGAGAGGCAACGCTACAACACACCGATCTGCCTTCCACACCGCTAACTCATAAAGGCGTGAGCTGACAAACCCTCCGGACTTTTCCGGGATTGTCCTCCTATCAGACGCAGTACTCGCAATCTCGGGTTAGGTAAAGAATGCGAATCCTGATACATCATGCGAATGGTTTTTCAAATATCACGCTACTGATGTTCGTGTGCACAGACTTGCTCAACGCTATCCTTCTTGACCGGTGGATGAACCATACCCGCCCACCAGCCAACGATCTCCGGTGATTAGAAACTCATGCGTTCGTTCATATTCTTCAGAAATTATTTGCTTCCAACCACACTGCCACAGGATCTTGTCAATTGCGTAATAGGGAAGTGCATAAACTGAAGACAGACTCCAGCTTATTGCGGACTTGCCGCCACGGGCATTTCCGATCAACATTACTCTGGTCATAACATCAAAACCCGGATCGATAGTCGACCGTAATTAAAACCGACTTACTTAATTTTAAATCTCTGCAGAGTTATCTGTCTCAAACCAAGTCGAGTGGTAGGCCATCAATGCGTACTAAACCGGGATAATTACCCTGCACAATTATATCTACGCCCCCTCAGACCTATCTCAGCAAAAGTTAATCTATCGATGCCGAAGTCACAGGAATTTATAGCGATTGCAGTGATGCTCATGGCAACTATCGCGCTTTCAATCGACATTATGCTCCCTGCACTTAGCATTATGGCAAGTGAATTCGGGGTGGCGGATGAAAATCAAAGGCAACAGGTGATCATCACACTTTTTTGTGGCCTTGCTTTTGGTCAGCTTATCTTTGGGCCTCTTTCTGATTCTATTGGTCGTCGCCCAGCTATTACAATAGGGGCGATTCTTTTTGTGTGTGGTGGGTTGATCTGCGCAACCTCTACTACTTTCGAGAATTTAATCGCTGGCAGGATTCTACAAGGAGTCGGTGCAGCTGTGACTGCATCAGTCACGACATTGATAGGAATCATCGTCGCAGGACTTGTTGGACTCAGCTTCAAAATGAGTTTGTACCCGAACGCTTTGGGTTACACAGTTAGCGCAGCATTAGCGCTGGCGCTCATGTCTACGTCGAGTGCTCGGAGCAGATGAAAAAAAACGACCGCCAACTAACTTGCCAATGCCAAGATGCTGTTTCGAATATAAATCCATGTGTTACACCCCAATGCTAATGTCAGTGGTATGAACTAAATGCCCACACTCGCTGTTTAGTGACCACCGAGACTACAATTGCAGGTATATTCAATAACACACGAGGACATGCGCTTGGTACCCGGATTTGACAGTTTGAGTCCAGCGCCGGTATTGTCAGGGAAAGCAGCATAAGTGGTATTTAGATGTCTGGAGATCTATACTTTCTGATTGCTGCCCTGTGCAGTGGAGTCGCTGCATTACTGCATCTTGTTTGCATTTACTATGGCGCCCCTGGGTATCGCTTTTTCGGAGCCGGAGAGGAGATTGCGCAGCTTGCGGAGAAGGGCAGTTTTGTGCCCGCAATACTGACGCTTGGAATTGCCTGTGTGCTCGCTGCATGGTCACTGTACGCTTTGTCAGCGGCGGGAGTTGTTGGGCCTCTACCATTTTTGCAGCCTGTTCTTGTTTCGATTACCGCGATATATCTACTGCGTGCTTTGGTGGGATTCTTCTTTGTGCGGATTCGCGTGCGTGGAACCACGGTGCTGGGCAACAGTCCTTCTTTCTGGGCTTGGAGTTCGGCAATCTGTTTGTTAATAGGTATTATGCATTTGCTGGGTTTGGTGTCGAAGTAGCGTGTAAATCGCGATTTGTTGTCTGGCTGGCTTATGGTTCTGCCGAACAACACGCCCGGCTACACCGTTGCCGAGGCGATGCTAGCATTGGCTCCGCTTCTTCCATTAGACTTGTTTCCGAACGGAGAAATGGCTGGCTTGTTAAAGGCAACCCAACTTGATCTTGATGCCAAAGGTTTGTTCAGCGCGAAACGACGAAATCTCGACACCTGCATAGGCTGACGAATCAATGATAAAAACTGACATCGCTGTGCTTGCAGCGACTTACATAAAACTTGAAAATGGAGAGACAATATGACTTACGTTGACTGCATGATTGCCGCCGTCCCGACGGCCAACAAACAGGCGTATATCGACCATGCCAAGCTGGCGGGAGACATCTTCAAGAAGCACGGGGCGATTAAGCTGGTGGAACATTGGGGCGACGATATTCCCGACGGCGAGGTTACATCATTACCCAAAGCGGTTCAGTGTAAACCCGATGAGACTGTCGTGTTTTCATGGATATCCTGGCCGTCCAAAGAGGCACGCGATACCGGAATGCGAGGCGTGATGGCCGACCCCGTTATGGAGCAAAACCCGATGCCGTTTGACGGCAAACGATTGATCTATGGCGGATTTGACATAATTCTTGAAACGTAAACTGCGCTTCGACGGTCAGAAACAGACATCGTTTGGACGACGATAGAACTCGCCAAGTCGGAATTCACTGTGTTAACACGGCGCTATTTCCATATAGCCAGTTGAATGAAGAGGCTGGCATACAAGTATCGACGCCATATTATCGTCCTGATAACACCCGCATGAAACCAGATGTCGTTGATGAGAACAGGCCATCTCGCGAAGCTTTGCCGTCACTGGATGAAATGCCTTCGCTGAGCGATGAGAACATCGCAGACATGCTTAGTCTGGTACGCGCTTTGTTACATACCTGTGAAGAGCATTACAAGGATCCGATCACGCGATTTGACGAATCGCGTGGGCAGGAACTTACACATTCAGGGCGGCAGAAAGCGCAGACGCCGTCGACAACGAACTGGAACGACGACGATTTCTGAAATAGGTAGATCTTCTCTGACAGTGTATCCAGTGCGATTCACTGTCAGGTCCACACATTTGCTATAAAAATCCCCAGCAAATAACCGCGCTTTTGGTCCAGCAAAGACATTTGCAGTTATGCCTAATAATGCTCGATCATCACATCAACCCAACAGAAACCACTCAAGAAATACTGGACGGATTTCTGGAAAAGCGCGGAAACTAATAACTTAATAAGGTCAAAGGGAAGAGGGGATGCTACAGGCAAGTCGCATGACCACTGCTTTAAGATAATCCGTAACCGATCTCATTGACAATTGAAGAGATGGCATTAAACATCAAAGGATCCGCTAGTGCTCTGTGAAGCGCCGCTGCGTTAGAAAACAATTTCAATTTGTCCGCGCGTTCGAACAATGCGATCGTCGGCCTATTCGTTAGTGACGAATTATAATAGACCCCTTGAATGCCAGGGTATGTTTCATAGAATCCGCGTGCCCAGTTTTGTGAATAAGTGAAAGGGCCGCTGATTAGCTTCATAGATGCACCAGTGCGCACAACAAAGGTATCGGTCAGATCTAATAATTGAAGTGTGGTATCAAAGCTAAAAGACGCTAACCACGGCTGATCACGATGCCGATTGACGTGTCGCCGGTTGTGTTGAAAGGACTCAGCGAAGGCGGTGGGAATATCACCTGCGGCATAGAGGATGCCGCGTTCCTGCAGAACGGGCATTTCTTGTTTATCAACCAAATGGTGATCAAAGCGTGAGAGTGGACCAAAGTGACGAAACGTATTCCATTTAGTGGGGTAGTCACTTCCGCGCTTGTAAATTCGATGAAACAGATGGCCAGGCTTAAGCGTTTTGATACTGGGTTCTACTGCGAGTAGCGTGGCGAGATCGGGTTCTTTGGGCAATTTCGCCATGTTGGCTTACAAGCGCTGTAACAGCGTTACCAGTTTTTTCGTCTCACCACCGGATCGAAGCCAAGCTAGAGGGCTCATGATCGAGTCGATGTCATCACCTAAAAACAATTCCAGATCGGCCTCTGTGTACCATTGATACACCTCGACCGGATGCAGGTCGCTTGGAAGTGCTGCATTAACCTTGGATATGTTAGACACCATAGGCCCTGAATCTTCAAATTGAAAAATCGGAACGTACCGTCGATTGTTCAGCAGAATGCTATACAGCCTCTTGCGTGAAATCATCTGCCTGACTTGGCTTTCCGTGATGCCCAACCGGTTAGCGACGTCTTTAGTGCTTAAGCCGCTCTCTATTAAAGCCGCGTATTTAATCGCTGTTTCTGCCATCAAATCACGCGTAGTTGATTGAGCAAGATTGACACCCCCTTGTCGCAGTACAGCCTGCTCCGATTCAGTCAGCTCGTCGGATGAGGTGGGATAGAGCGTCGTGGCCATGGAGTCGAGCACTTCTTTTAGCGCCCGGTTCAAGCTCTCCGGAGCCGTCGTGTGAAGTCCACGGGCGCTGAAGTAGACATCCTTGTGCAAAGAGCTGGAACCCATTATTCTCTCGCTATGGTGCTTTTAGTTGCAGTGTAACAGGTAGCGACATTAATAGCCTTATTTGAAGAAAAATAATAAGATAGGCACAACATATTGAGTCCGCTGCCTTAAAAAGACACCAACTAGTCCACAGTTAACTTTAACTGTTTAGTGTGAATCCCGATTTAACATTACGGTCGAGTGGTCATTCGTTCTCGGAATGGTCTATTCCGACGCGGGGATATGCCGAAAACTGGGTGATGAGGCGAGCCGCAATCAATCATCGCGCCGAGTTTTACTGGCTTTTTAGTAAGCCCATTCAATGTTTTCCGATTGACACTGTCCCCTTCGAGCGTTACTCCGCCACGACCAAATATTATATCGAGGAGCGAAAGCGTCAGTGGCGACTGAGCAAGAGCGCAAAGTATTTCGACAGGAATTATCTCTGGATTCCTGGAAAATTGCGCCTCAAAGGTTCTTGTTTGTTACGGTTCGCCGTAAGGAGCAAAGCAAGGGTGTAATACAGCTGTATCTATTCAAACCATATGATTTCAACTACCGCTACAGGGTCATCGCCACCAATAAGGCAACGCACACCAAGCATATTGTCGGCTGTTTGCAATCAAGGATGCGTGGCAGTCATCGGCAATTCAAGCACTCTAAAAAAGCCGGGACAGTTACGATCGCTGGAAAATCCAGTGTCGAAGTACCTCCAGGCACATTCAATAGTGTATTGAAAGAAGCGGGCTTAAAGCACTAAATCTATGAACGATTTAACCTAATGTGGTCTGAGGCCGTTGTCTCGCCATACTTGGGCCCCTACTCGATGAACAACTTCGTAGCGCAAGCAATTGGATGGTCAGAAATATTATTTCATTTTGCCTCCAACCCTTGGGACGCGATGTAGAGTTGGTCCCCGCTTGAGCAGCCAGTGGTGCAATGGCTCCTGTTTGTCGCACCATCTGGCTTCTTATGCGTTATGACATCAATAATTTGTTGTCACAGTTTTATCGTACGCTGCAATTTTACCAGGGCTTATGTTCGGGCCTTGATGCGTTGATAACACGATTAAGAGAATCGGCATTGCCGTGTTCGCGCTCCTCTTTTTCCAACTCCCGGCTTTCGGCGCGCAACTGGCTGATATGCCACCACAACCAGAACGCAACACCTGCAATAACCAGCGGTGTCTCGAAGCCGACAAATGGATAGGCTGCGCCTATTTCTGCGATGTTGCCGGTCCAGTTTTCTACATTACCTGTGGACATGTTCAAGCTCCTTTGGAATAGTTGGCGATAACAGTGGCACGTTCAGCTTCCACCATGGCAACTTCGTCGTACTCTTGCTGGATGGTTGCGCTGACATCAAGCCCTACGATCTCTATGGCAGGTGGTACTCGCAGAATTCCAAAGAATTTTAGAATACTTGCGAAGATAAACCCCGGTAAGAAACCAAGCACGAAGAACATGATGATTGCACCAATAAAATTACCCAGCGGATTGATCGTTGCATATTCAGGATTGGGTGAAGCCGGATAGCCCCACAACATGAAACCGCAGATAACGACGCCCAGAAAACCGGCATATCCATGCACGGCTACTGCACCAACGGCATCGTCCAGCTTGAAGCGTCGTTCCACCCAAAAGTGCATTTTATAGATAATTGCAACAACCACTGCAGCGATAAGCATGGCTTGCACAGGGTGATAGAGATCGTTACCGGCGGATGCGCCGATAATGCCTGCCAGTCCTCCGGAGTATGTCCAGAACGCATCGCCTTTGGAGATAAGGTAGGCGGACATCATGCCACCGGCAAGAGACATCAGGAAGTTCAGCGTAATGGCTGAGAGTGTGGTGGGACCCAGATAGATGTTGGTTGCGGAAAACAAAATTGCATCGCCGCTCTGTACATCAATTATAGGGACATTGCAGGCTGCGTAAAATCCCCAGAATCCGGTGTAGATCAGAAACAGACCAACGGTGACAAGCCACGGGTTACGAGGTCCGATATTACGTGGCTTTCCATCTTTGTCAAATTTACCAATACGTGCGCCTAGCGGTATGAGCACACCCAGTGCAAAACCGCCAGCAACGGCGTGTATGACACCGGATGCGTAAGCATCATGGTAGCCCAGTTTCTGTACCATCCAGCCATCAGGATGCCAGCCCCAGGCTGCGTCGATAATCCAGAATACCGATCCTATCAGAACGGCCAGTATCCAGAATGCGCTTGAGCGGATTCGTTCTATGACCGCACCGGATACGATGGATGCCGCCGTCCACGAAAACAGCAGAAAGGCTGCCCAGAAAACGCCGTTGATGCGCGCCCAGAAAGCGGTATCTTCAGCCGACAACGCCTCTTGAACGGGTGGGCCACCAAGGTGTGTTCCCATGAGTTCACTATTAGCAGTAGCGAAGGGAGCTGCCAGCAAGTCCCCGATTATCCATGGGCCGTTTGGGAAAGCGAAGTAGATCCACCAACCAAAAAAGTAAAATGCTACCGTGACCAGCGGGATGATCATGGTGTTTTTCATCAAGGTATGCATGTGATTTTTCTGGCGGGTCGCGCCCACCTCATACATGCAGAAGCCGACATGAATTAAAAACATGAAGACAACGGTTACCCAATAGTAAAATTCGGTAAAAATAATGGTAAGTGCAGTTAGTTCATTGTCCATTGCCTGACTCCTCTAGTGGTTGCATCTTGATATCCAATTAATGGTTGGTGGACACGTAGTTAGCGCCTTTTGCTTATTGTTGCTGTTTGCATGGAATGATCGCTCCTGCGGGACTGACGGTGTGGGGCAGAGTATCGCTCTGATCTGTGCTTTTTTATTTATATTCTATGATCGATATGTGGTTAAGAATCTCCTGTGTCTAGCGAGTGTTAAGTCTATTCGGCGAGTATTAATCTGGAAACGGACCGGGGGTAGTAGGGGACCCGTCATCGAATGGCGATAACCAGTCTATTGCGATATCGCGAAAGTTGTCCAGACCCTTGTAGCTTGCAATTTCCGGTGGAAGATTTTGCAAAACGCGATGCATTCGAGTTGCCCATTTGGGTACTGTCGACAGGTCTTGCATACTCAAGAAATAACACCGGATCGGGAACAGTAGCGCGTTGGAGCGTGGCAGGCGCCAGAAGCTTTGTAGTTCGATGCGCAGATACAGTTTGTCAGCAACATTGTCGGGCGTGATGTGCGTGTTCTCGGGCCCCCAGAGATGATAGTTTTCCGGGCTGGTATCAAGCCTTGGGTTAACCGTCATCGTCCAGTTGAGTCTACGCGCCGGGCTACCTTGCTGAATGGTTAGCAGGTACTTCAATGCGCGGGTGAAGATGCCACGTTCATGTGCCAGTGGTACCGGTGCGTGCCATTCAAAGAAGTTCATGCCGATATCAAAATCCAGTGACCAGTCCGCTTGCGTGGTAACCATGCCGGCATCCATCCACAAATTACCATCCCGCTCGTCAAGTACACAGAAATCACCCTGAGCCTGACGGGTGATGTACTCCAGCGGGCCATAGGGCAGTGTGGTTTCATCCCCAAATGTAAAATGCTGATCGATGCCCATGGGGCGGTTAATCCAGTGCCATTGATCGTCGTTGCGCTCCAGAGAGAACCATTGCGGATAGCTGGCGGCCTTGCATGTCATGATGAGTTCAAGCGTGTCCCAGCCAGCCAGTGTCATGTGCGGTAAGCTTTGACAGCGCAAAGGATCTTCATCAAGAACCAATGCGCGGTCCTGCATTTCGGCCACGTAGTGTTCATCGACGTCAATGGGCTCTTCAAACGCTGTACCGGTTTTACCGTCGCGATGCAGCTCCATGTTAACCGCATACATATAGGAGTCCTTGTCGAAAGGAAATGGCGCACGCTTGACAGACTCAGGAGAATTTTTGAACGTGAAATCGTTACGAAATGTCTCGGTACGAAAAGGAAGTGCGCTAGCGTTCGATGACATGATACGTTCCTGATCTCAAAAGGTTATACAGCGGGATAGGTATGTGCAAGATGAAGCTATCGGTCCAATACCAGTCGTTCGCCCTTGAATCGCGACACACAGGGCATGATTTTCCTGCCACTGGCACGTTCATCATCGTCTAGCCAATGATCTTCATGCAAAAGCGTACCGTTATATTCCAGTACATGGGTTTCGCAATGTCCACAGGCACCACCACGACACAGGTACGGTGCATCAACGCCCGCTGCCTCCATGGCTTCGAGTATCGACTGATTTTCTGATACTTCTATGATTTTGTTACTGGCCCGCAGCTCGACACTGAAGGCATCACCGGGAGGTGCCTTGGCGAAGTGCTCGAAGTGGGTATGCGCTGATGGCCAACCCAACGCTGTGCAGCGGTTCAGAACATGATCGATCATCGGCCCGGGCCCGCATATATACACGTGGGTTCCGGCGGGTTGGGAGCTGAGTAGTTGATCAAAGTCTATCCTTTGATCCTGATCGTCGTAATACGTGTGCAGCCTATTACCGATCATACTGGATAATTTGTCGGCATAGGCGCCCAGTTCTACGTTGCGTGCGCTGTAGTGAAGTTCCACTGAGCCGTTGGTGGCAATTAGCTGATGTAATTGCGCAAGAAATGGCGTGATGCCGATACCGCCTGCAAACATAAGATGTTTTTTGGCCCGTTTGTCCAGGGCGAATAGATTCGCCGGGTAACTTATGCTCATCTTCCTACCAGCACCGACCTGCTGGTGCATATACAAGGAACCGCCACGGCCCTCGTCATCGCGGCGAATACTTACCTGGTAGTCACTGGTGTCCAGTGGTGAACTCATCAGGGAATAGGGCGTGCGTCGTAAACTGCTGCCATCGCGCATTTCAATGACGATGTGCGCACCACCTGAGAAAGCCGGCAATGGCTGGCCATCAGGGCGGGCAAAATGGAATCGTTTGATCAGTGAATTGACATCGACCACATCGGTAACCACGACCTCAATGCCTGCTTTGGTGCTGGCGTGAGTAATCACAAGAATATCTCTTCTTTGACTGGCATCTCGGTAGGGTCCTCGGCATTGATGTTGACGCCTTGAAACGCTGCAACTCTGCGTGAATAGTGATCACGAACCAGTAGCAGAAGAGCGCAATGCTCACAGTTGGCAGGTTGCGTTGTGATGTTTTCGGTAATGCCCTTGCAATGGACGCACTGGACACGTCTGGCTAGTGAGCCGCAATGTTGTGTCTGTAAACCCTGGTGATCGAGCCCGGCTTGCATGGCAATCATGGTCGCTACGCCTAACAGGCTTTCACTTCCGCAAAGATAGAGCTGTGTACCCATTTTTATTCGCTGCAATGATGCACTCATTCTCGGTATCGCCGAGTTGATAGACACGCCGGTATACAGGCGAGGGCATTGCAGGGCATTGAGCTTGCCCAGGGTTGCATTATTTTCTTGCCCCCGGCTGTTGATATAGATAATTTCAGCTTTGCTAAAGAACCCCTCTGGCGTCTTTGTTGCCATCGAGGCCACGATATCGCCACCATCGTCATCTGCAATGAATACATGATACGGGGCATCTACCGGCTGCAAGCGACCATAACGTGGCCGGCTTAAAATGGCTGAATCTACTATCTCATTCATGCAGCACTAACCTTTAACGCTTCGACGTTCTTTATCAACGTCGTAAAATGGCATTGGCGCTGCTTTGCAGTTGATAAGACCGGAGCTATTCTTGACCTGTAGTTCGGTACCAGGTGTTGCACAGTCGACGGGCATTCTTGCAATAGCTACATTGTGTTTGTTGAGTGAGGAGTACATGCCGATAGTGGCAACACCCACCTGCTTGCCGTTGTGCATCAGTGGCGCGCCCTCTTCAGCAGGCTCTACACCGTCAAGCATCAGGCCATAAATCTTGAAGCGCTCACAGCCTTTCAAGCGGTAATGTTCTTCTGCACCGCGAAATCCTGTTTTACCTTCGCTAACAGTGAAATCAAGGCCAAGCTCCCAGAGTGTATCGCCGTGAGCCTCATTCTCGAACGGGTACATATCTGAATTGTCGTAGGGATAGAACAGTAGATAGCTTTCGGCGCGAAGCATGTCCAGTGTAGTGAAACGTGTGGGGATGATTCCCATCGAAGCGCCTTGTTCTACAATGGTATCCCAGATGTTTCCGGCATCCTGTGCGCGGCAGAAAATCTCATAGCCGCGTTCTCCGGTGTAGCCTGTACGGGAGATAGTGACCGGATGACCAAACAGCCGAGTTGGCATGTGGGCAAAGTAATTTAACTGGCGTATACCCTCGACATGCTTTTCGAGAAAGTCGACGGATAAGGGCCCCTGCAATGAGATGTCATGCAGATTGTCATCGAACCGAATGGATACATCACGGCCGATGGCTGCACGTGTGAGCTGCTCGTGCCCGGCACCGGAGCCGTGCACCACCATGTACGTGTTGGCGCCGGTACGGTAGATGACGCAGTCATCAATGAACTTGCCCGCATCGTTGAGCATGCAAGCGTAGGATGCACGTCCGGGACTGATACGCTCCACGTCGCGGGTAGTCGCACGATCTATAACATGGGATGCGTGAGCGCCACAGATATGCACTTTCTTGAGACCGGAAACATCCATGACACCGGCTTTGGTGCGTATGGCCAGATACTCCTCTTCCTGGTCTTTGTCATAGCTCCATGCGGTACCCATGCCGCTCCAGTCTTCCAGTTCTGAGCCCATTGCGCGGTGTCGATCCGCGAGGGCTGAAAAACGCCAGCTTGCTGTCATGGTGTGCTCTCTCCAGTGTTTTTATGTGTGTAGGGAATGTCTTTAGTCCTGGCTGGGCCGCTTAACAATCAAGCGTCGTATCTCGTTCCCATTGTGTCAGGCTGCTGGCATACTTGTTCCAGTCATTGCGTTTTAATTTGCAGTAGGCTGCGCTGAATTCCTTGCCCATCGCAGCGTTTATCACGCTGTCTTTTTCATAGCTCCTGATGGCATCAAGCAAATTCAATGGAAGTCGCTTTGCGTTATCACCTGCCAACTCAGGGTTTGCATACATATCATTGTCCAACCGATCGCCAGACGGTGTTTTCTTATCGACGCCATCCATTCCCGCAGCGAGTATAACGGCCATTAACAGATAGGGATTGGCTGCGCCATCGGGCAACCGCAATTCTATGCGACCATCATCAGGTATGCGTATCATGTGCGTCCGGTTGTTGCCACCAAAGGTGATAGAACTTGGCGCCCAGGTAGCACCGGACAAGGTCGGTGGTGCATTGATTCGCTTAAAGGAATTTACCGTTGGATTAGTTATGGCGGCAAGCGCCTCACCATGGTCAAGCAAACCGCCGATGAAATGATATGCCTCGTCAGATAAGCCCAGCTCACCGGCATCATCGCTAAACCGGTTGGTCTTGCTATCGTTTGACCAGACGGAGACATGCACATGGCAGCCGTTGCCGGTCAGGTGCGAAAACGGTTTGGGCATAAACGTGGCTCGTAGCCCGTGCAGCTCGGCAATGGACTTGACCATAAACTTGAAAAACGCCAGCTGGTCAGCAGTTGTCAGCGCATCGTTGAAGTCCCAGTTTATTTCAAACTGGCCGTTGGCATCTTCATGATCGTTCTGATAAGGCCCCCAACCAAGCTCTGTCATGGTGTCGCATATCTGCGAGATTACATCGTAACGACGCATCACAGCTGACTGGTCGTAGCAGGGTTTTTCCTGCGTATCAAATTCATCAGAAATGGTGGTGCCGTCTTTGGAGATCAGATGGAATTCAGGTTCAACGCCTGATTTCATTAACATGCCTTTTTCAGCTGACTCTGCCATCAGTCGCTTGAGTACATTACGCGGGCCTTGCGCCACGGGCTCACCGTTCATCCAGGGATCGCCAGCTATCCAGGCAACTTCCGGTTTCCACGGTAGCTGAATAACAGACTGGGCATCGGGCATGACAAACATGTCCGGATGCGCTGGTGTGAAATCGAGCCAGGCGGCAAAGCCTGCGAATCCTGCACCGCTTTTCTGCATGTCGCCGGCAGCCGCAGCAGGTACAAGCTTTGCGCGTTGCGTACCAAAGAGATCAGTAAAGTTGAACAGGTAGTACTTGATGCCACGCTCTTTGGCCAGTGTCGTCAGATTCTGTGTCATCGCCTGCTGCTCTATCGTGTTGTTAGTCTTGGAAACGTGGTTATCGCGTTGTCAATAAATTCAGTAAGTTGATCCGCTATCCTGACCGGGAATCCAGCTGGTTCCTGATAACGGTACACCAGCCATGGCCGCCGCCTCAACTGTCAATGCACATAAATCTTCCGGCTCCAGGTTGTGAACATGGTTTTTGCCACAGGCGCGAGCGATGGTTTGTGCCTCCAGGGTCATGACTTTCAGGTAATTGGCAAGTCGTCTTCCGGCAGCCTCGGGATCAAGGCGGCTGGCCAGTTCAGGGTCTTGCGTAGTGATGCCTGCAGGGTCTTGGCCCAGATGCCAGGCATCGTAGGAACCTGCAGTGGTACCAAGCTTGCGGTATTCCTCTTCGTAGTGGGGGTCGTTATCGCCCATGGCAATAAGTGCTGCAGATCCGATGGATACAGCATCTGCACCTAATGCCATAGCCTTGGCTACATCGGCACCGTTGCGGATACCACCAGAGACAATCAATTGCACTTTTCGATGCATATCCATCTCTTGCAATGCGCGTACTGCAGGTCTTATACAGGCTAGCGTCGGCTGACCTACGTGTTCTATAAACACATTCTGGGTGGCAGCAGTACCGCCTTGCATTCCATCGAGTACAACCACATCGGCGCCTGACTTTACCGCAAGGGCTGTGTCGTAATAAGGGCGAGAGCCACCGATTTTCACAAAAATCGGTTTTTCCCATTGAGTGATTTCGCGTAGTTCCAGAATCTTGATTTCAAGATCATCGGGCCCGGTCCAATCGGGATGACGACACGCTGATCGTTGATCAATGCCTTTGGGTAATGATCGCATGGAGGCCACACGATCATTAATTTTCTGGCCCAGCAGCATACCGCCACCGCCAGGCTTTGCACCTTGACCAACAACAATTTCAATGGCATCGGCTTTGCGCAAGTCATCCGGATTCATGCCATAGCGTGATGGCAGGTATTGATAAACAAGCAATCTGGAATGACCACGTTCTTCCGGGGTCATGCCGCCGTCACCAGTGGTGGTGGATGTGCCTGCCAGGTTTGCGCCTCGTCCCAAAGCTTCCTTGGCTTGTCCTGATAGCGAGCCAAAGCTCATACCAGCAATAGTAATAGGGATTTTCAACTGCAAGGGTTTGCTTGCGTGACGATCACCGAGGGTGACCGATGTGTCGCAGCGTTCGCGATAGCCTTCCAGGGGATAGCGAGATATGGAGGCACCTAGAAACAGCAGGTCATCAAAATGAGGCAGTACGCGTTTTGCACCTGCGCCGCGTATATCATAGATACCAGTGCTTGCAGCTCGACGAATCTCCGACATGGTGTATTCGTCGAAGGTGGCAGACGGGCGAGGTATGGCTTGTGGTGTCTTGTCGTCCATTATGCGTTTATCATCAGATGAGCAAAGTCGGGCGTAGGTTGCAGTTGCTGAGGCAGGATTTGCATAGGTGCACCATGCATCGCGGCGCTAGTAGGCATCCGCATGATCAATGTCAAAGTTGTACAAGGTGCGCGCTGATCCATAACGACGAAAAGTTGCAGCGTCCTTGTTCAATTCCGCTTTTTCAAGCAGTGCTGCAAGGGTTGACAGGTGTTCGCTGCTCATCTCTTTTTCAATGCAATCAGCGCCCAGACTTTCCACCGATCCGGCAACAAAGAGTTTGGCTTCGTAGATCGAATCTCCCAGTGCTTCGCCTGCATCGCCACAGATGACCATATGGCCCAATTGCGCCATAAATCCGCTCATGTGTCCGACCGAGCCACCTACCACAATATCGATACCTTTCATGGAAATACCACAGCGTGATGATGCATCGCCTTCGATGACCAAAAAACCGCCATGCCCGGTAGCGCCGGCAGATTGACTGGCGTTGCCCTTGATGCGCACAAGCCCGCTCATCATGTTTTCCGCAACGCCGACACCGGCATGACCTTCGACAGTAACGCAGGCTTCCTGATTCATACCGGCGCAATAGAAACCGACGTGACCGTTGATAGTGACGCTCAGCGGCACCGTTAGACCGCATGCTATGGCGTGCCCACCCATGGGGTTTTCAATTATCCATTCACGCTCATTGGTGTTCGGGTCCATTGATTGCAGTTTTTTATTGACCGCGCGTAGCCCGACGGCTTGCAGATCCATGTTGTTCACTAGGCACCCCCCGCCACATGCCCGGCAGAATCGTTGGGTATCGGTGCAGACATGTGTTCACTGACCGACTCGTTGCCCCAGGCGTAAACGGTGGCAGGTTTTGGTTCCCAGATGCGCGCAGAATCGGCACCGGGCAATGTGGCAATGGCGCGGAACTCGGTTGCCATGGCTACCCAGTCATCGGTTTCTGCCATAACAGCGTGTTTGCAGGCTATGGGGTCTCGCAATACGGCAAAACCGTCGCTGGTACCAATGCAGAATGTGAAAAATCCGTCCAGATCAACCAGGGCATCTTCCAGTGCTTGCTTGAGCGGTATGGCCTGGCGTAGTTTCCATGTCAGGTAGGCGGCGGCGACTTCGCTGTCATTTTCACTACTGAAGCTAACCCCTTTGCGGATGAGCTCTTCTCGTAAGCGGTTATGATTGGATAACGATCCGTTGTGCACCAGGCATAAATCTGCGCCAGTGGCGAAAGGGTGTGAGCCTGCAGTGGTTACAGCGCTTTCTGTCGCCATGCGGGTGTGGCCAATCATGTGCTGACCCGCAGCACTTGCCAGGCCGAAGCGATTGTAGACATCCTCCGGCAATCCGGTTTCCTTATAAATTTCAACGCTTTGTCCGCTACCAACCAGGCGTACCTCGTTATCATATTCCTGCAGCCAGTGTTTGACGAATGATTCGTCAGCATCAGTTACCAGCAATGCGTGCGTATCGCGTTGTGTGATGGTGCTAGTTGTTTTAAGCTGCTGATTAAGTGTCGTACTTAGTCCAGACCAATCGTATGCTACATCGTTGTGGGCAAGCGAATATTTTGTATGCCCATCGGCAACCGGATCGCGGTAGATGGCAACGCCTGCAGAGTCAGGTCCGCGGCTTGTCATTGCCACAAGCATTGGCTTGAACAGTTCGCCAAGCTTTGGATACAAATCAGGATTTTTTATATAAAGCCCGGCAATTCCACACATGGGCAATCACTTCAAGTTTAGATGATGTGCGAACGTTATCACTAGATTCGAATAGTTTCAACAGAGGAATTAGAATTTACTTTCAGGAATATATGTGCAAGGATGCAAATTCTCATGTACTAACACACGCAGAGGGTTTTATTTATGACGATTAAACGTACATCTTTGGCGCGACAGGTTCTGAGTTGTGCCGTTAGCGCTGTTATGTTAACTGCAGCTTCATCGGTTCTGGCAGAAGACAGCTCTGACCCTATCATCATTCCGATTCACAACTGGAACAGCCAGATTGTGATGAGTAATGTTGTCGGGCAAATCTTCGAAGGCATGGGCTCGAACGTTGAATACGTATCTACCGACAGTCAGGCGGTTTATGAGGCTGTGAGAAATGGCGATGCAACACTCGAGATGGAAGTCTGGGAGGGTGCTTTTGGTGCATCATTTGATGCGGCCATGGAAAAGGGCGGTATTGTTGACGCAGGCGATCATGATGCGGTCACGCGTGAAGATTGGTGGTATCCGGCCTATGTAGCCGAGCTTTGCCCCGGACTTCCTGACTGGGAGGCATTGAACGCATGCGCTGACAAATTCTCCACACCCGAGACAGGTGATGCCGGACGTTTTCTTGGTGGCCCGGTTGACTGGCTCAAGCATGATCAGGAACGTGTTGAAGCCTTGGGTTTGAATTTTAAAGTGGTAAACGCAGGCTCTGCCAGTGCGCTATGGGCAGAACTTGCAGCTGCTGAAAAACGCGGTGAACCCATTGTATTGTTCAACTGGACACCCAACTTCATCGAAGCTGTCTATCCCGGTGCCTTTATCGAATTTCCTGAGTATGAGGCAGGTTGTAACGAGGATCCGGCACTGGGGCCTAACCCTGATGAGACTTACGACTGTGCCAATCCGCCCAATGGATATCTAAAGAAAGCTGCATGGGATGGCATGGCTGAAAAATGGCCGGCAGCCTATGAGGTGCTAACAAAAATCTCATTTACCAATCCGCAGATAGCCGAGATGGCGAAACTTGTCGACGTGGATGAGCTAGAGCCGGAAGAGGCGGCGACTGCTTGGCTTGAAGATAATTCTGATATCTGGAAAACCTGGGTTCAGTAAGAGGGGATAATGATCACAGCTGTCGCAATCCATCGACAGCTGCGGTCAGTAACGCAAGCCGTTCACGGCGCACCTGAAAACACTATCAATTATGAGTGATAACGAGCCGCTAATCAGTTGTCGCGGACTATGGAAGCTGTTTGGCGACAATCCTGTTCAATACCTGGAACAAAAATTACTCAATGGTAAACCGTCATCGTTTGAGGAGATACGCAGTGATGGGTATGTCCCAGCGGTACGCGATGTTTCACTGGATATTGCCACCGGCGAGATGCTGGTCATCATGGGGCTATCTGGTTCCGGAAAATCAACGCTGGTTCGATGTCTAAGCCGATTAGTGGAGTCAACTTCAGGCAGCATAGATATTGCCGGGCAGGACATCCGTGCACTGGATGAGAAAGGCCTTATCGAGCTGCGACGCAACAAGATGGGAATGGTCTTCCAGAATTTTGCGCTGCTGCCTAATCGCACAGTTTTAGACAATGTCGTATATCCCCTCGAGATGCGCGGTCAGGATAAACATACCCGCAGAGCAAGAGCCCTTGAGGTTATTGAACTTGTCGGCCTGGAAGGGCGTGAAAGTTATTTTCCACGCGAGTTATCGGGTGGGCAACAGCAGCGCGTAGGGATCGCCCGAAGCCTTGCCATAGAGCCGGATATCTGGTTTCTGGATGAACCGTTCTCGGCGCTGGACCCCTTGATAAGACGGGATATGCAAGACGAATTTTTACGCTTGCAAGGTATGCTGGGTAAAACGATCGTCTTTATCACGCACGACTTTGACGAGGCGCTGCGCCTTGCTGATCGCATAGCTATCATGAAAGATGGTCTGGTAGAGCAGGTCGATACGCCTGACAGAATTGTTTTGCAACCCGCCACACCCTATGTAGCGCGATTCACCGAAAACATTGAACGCTCCCGCGTTGTACACGCCGCCTTTTTAAGCGAGCAAATTACCGGTGCAACGCCTGCGGGTGATCCGCTTCCTGCGACAAGCACCATTCATTCTCTGGCACGGCGTCTGGTGGATGATACGCGCAGCCATTATCCTCTGGTGGATGAACTCGGCCAATTGAGTGGACAAATGAGTCGTGATGCAGCGCTTGAAGTCTTGCTCGGTAAGGTAGGTGTTGAAGCAGAAACGGAAACGGAAACAGCAGCAGCAGAATCAGAAATAGCAGCAGAGAATAATCCCTTGTGAACGAGGCAGTTGTCGCCAATAAACCGGGTGTACGTGCAAGCGCCTTACCGGCGTTCAGCGGCCGTCAGATTGGATCCATACTGGTTGCGCTTGCTATCGCCCTGGTGCTGATCAAGCCGTGGCTACCCGATATGTTGGTACGGCTACCCGAGGTCATGTTTTTACCGTTCGCCAATGCTATCAACACACTCTTTCTCTTTATCAAAGATGATCTGGGTTTCATTCATTTTACGCGAGCTATAGCAGGTGGCGTAGAGACGTTACTTGATGTGACAGCGAACCTGTTGTATGGCAAACAACGTTGGCCTGAAATCGGCCCGATACCGTGGACCACAGTTGCGGTGACAGCGGGTTGTATCGGCTATGCCCTCGGAGGGCCACGCCTTGCATTACTGGGTGCTGGCACATTTGTCTGGGCAGCGCTGCTTGGACAATGGAAATGGACGATGGAGACCTTGTCCGTGATTGTCGTGGCAGTTCCCATGGCAGTACTCATTGGGTTGTTTCTGGGAGTTGCTGCCTGGCGCAGTTCGCGGGTAGAGAAGTTGCTCAATCCCTTGTTGAATATCGCTCAGTCCTTGCCGCATTTTGCCTACATGATTCCAGTCGTCGTGTTTATCGGTGTCGGACCCAAGTCGGGTGCAATCGTTACCATAATCTTCGCCGTGCCACCCATGGTCAGAATGAGTTTACTGGGGCTTCGTAAGGTGCCTCCTGAAGTGATCGAGAGTGGACAGATGTGCGGTTCGACGCGTTGGCAGCTACTGCGCCATGCACGTATCCCCACGGCAAGAACCGAGATACTGGTAGGTGTCAATCAGGTGATCATGCAATCGCTTGCGATGGTTGTGCTGGCAAGTTTTATTGGCATGCCCGGACTCGGTCAAAAGCTGCTGCAGTTGCTGCAATCGTTAAAGATTGGCCGTTCTATCGAAATAGGTATTACCATTGTTTTGCTGGCTATCATGCTGGATCGATTTTCGAAGGCCTGGGCGCATCGACAACCCGAGCATCATGATAGGGACACCACCTGGTGGCGCAGGCATCGTGTGTTTCTTGTCTGGGCAGGATTGGTCATTGCTACATTGCTATTGGCTTCTGTGTTGCCGGTAGCTGCCGAGATCGGTAGGCGTCAGGCGTTTACTTTATCAAAGGAATTTGACCTCATCGTTGATGCATTGCTGGCCTTCATCGATCCTGTCACCTTGGCTATTCGTGCGTTTCTTATTACCAGCGTGCTAATTCCATTACGTGATGCGTATCTGTGGTTACCGTTCAGTGCTGTGGTTGTTTTTCTGGCAGGTATTGGCTGGCGTATTGGTGGCAGGCGCAGCGCGTTAATCTGTTTAAGCTATGTCATGCTGATTGCCCTGAGCGGTTGGTGGGATCGTGCCATGATTACCGCTTATATGGTGAGTGTGGCGGTATTAGTCTCAGCACTCATAGGCTTGCCACTGGGTATCTGGGCATCACGTCAAAAAGCTCGCTCCGAGCGTATGCTTCTGGTGTGCGACACAATGCAAACCTTTCCCAGTTTTATTTATCTTATCCCGGTGATCATGTTGTTCGGTGTCAATGATGTTGCAGCGATTGCGGCAGTTATCGTATTTGGTACCGTTCCCATGACGCGTTACACCATTGAAGGTTTGCGAGGTGTGCCAGAAAATTTACTGGAAGCGTCTAATATGTCCGGTGCCAGTCAGTGGCAGAAGCTACGCACGGTAGAGTTTCCCATGGCGCTTCCCACCATTATGGTTGGTCTGAACCAGACAGTGATGTTCTCGCTGTTCATGGTCATCATCGCCGCGTTTATTGGTACTCAGGATCTTGGTCAGGAGATGCAGCGGGCCCTGTCATCCACCGATGTTGGCAAGGGATTGGTACTCGGGCTTTGTGTGGCCTTTATGGGATTGATGATTGATCATCTGATCACGCGTTGGGGCAGAGAGCGGCAAGAAATACTGGGAATAGCATCATGAGTGCACTGTCGCCAGCGTCTTTCATGGCGCCATTTTCACGCGCCGGAGTCAGTACGCCTGGTATCAGCGTATTGCCAGACAATGTTGAACGGCATACCGTTCCTGGTGGAGGTTCACGAGCACTGGAAGTTGAAGCCGGGGACATCGTTAATGTATTGGATGTAGAAGGCTTGCAAGCTGTGGAGCTTGTGCATTTCACGCCCGATGGAAAATCGGATGCGGCGCATCTGGGGACAAAGGGTGACGGTGCGGCTATCGGTCTTCAGCGCACGCTGAGTCAAGGCGGTAGTGCCGGATTGCGCGTAAAAAATCTGCTTGAGGCATCCGGTTTTTCATTGGCTGATACTGACCGGGTGATGCTGTTTAATGGAGAGTCCGTTGCGGGTGAGTGTCGTCGTGTCACGGCTATGGCAGGTGGTTTGTTGTGTATTGCAGTACCGGGCGGTCCGATGATGCCGGATGAGCAAAACGTCGCTACGCCTGTTGTGGTATTCATTGAACGCGTTAGAGCCCGCGTACAAGCTGATAGTTTGCAAGCGCCCGCGCCACTTGCCGAGCCCTTACTGGACGAGAATATACAGCCGGGGAACGCGGTGGCGTTCGAGGCAATTAAGGGGCAGTATATTCAGGTGCTGGATGTTCAGGGCCGCGAGTGTTCTGACTTCCAGGCGTTATCAGCACGTGCACTGGACAAGGGTCTGGAGCGGGACATTGATCCGACAACGACTCGATCACTTGGCGGCGCTCTATATCCGACACCGGGAATTTTTTCAAAGTACTATAGTCAGGATCATGAACCATTGGTAGAGATTGTTCAGGATACCTGTGGTCGACATGACACTTTCGGACTTGCCTGTACTGCACGCTATTATGAGGATCTTGGTTATCCGGGTCATCGCAACTGTACCGACAATATGAATCGGCAGCTGCAGCACTACGGTATTCGTCCACGTGGCGGCTGGCCGGCAATCAATTTTTTTTTCAATACCTTACTTGACGATACCAACGCCATCCTTATGAATGATCCCTGGTCCAGACCAGGCGACTATGTGCTGCTGCGCGCATTGACTGATCTTGTGTGTATTGCCACTGCCTGTCCTTGTGATGTGGATCCTGCCAATGGCTGGAACCCTACCGATATACAGGCGCGGGTGTACGGTAAAAAAGAGCTCTTCAAGCGATCAATAGGATTCAGAAAAACACCGGAGGCAGATGTGGAACAGACTCAAGAGACGGGTTTTCATGCCTGCTTTGCAGAACACACAAGAGACTTTATTGAGTACAACGGCTATTGGCTGGCCAATACCATGATTCAACATGGAACCATTGCCGAGTACTGGGCCTGTCGTGAAAAAGCAGCCATCATGGATCTATCACCCCTTAGAAAATACGAGGTAACCGGCCCTGATGCCGAGGCGCTTATGCAATTGGGTGTAACGCGCAACATGAAGAAGCTATCCGTTGGTCAAGTAGTATACACCGCCATGTGTTATGAACACGGCGGCATGGTTGATGACGGTACTGTTTTCCGTTTGGGTGAGAATAACTTTCGCTGGATTGGCGGCAATGACGATAGTGGTCTTGCATTGCGGGAACTTGCTCAGAAGCACGAACTTAATGCCTGGGTGCGCAACAGCACCGAACAGCTTTGCAATGTCGCTGTTCAAGGTCCCTTGTCAAGAGAGATTCTGGCGGATGTCATCTGGACGGCGCCAACTCAGGCATCCATTGATGAGTTAG
>Ga0209828_1000197_pt1 | contig 57174 bp, 50 predicted proteins | sample MaitaG_FD_187429 | JGI IMG/M metagenome (GOLD analysis project Ga0209828, IMG submission 187429) | Marine algal microbial communities from Maine, USA - Maine_Asex2 metaG (SPAdes) (version 2) | ecosystem: Host-associated > Algae > Red algae > Unclassified | place: Maine, USA | collected 2015-01-05
ACGACGCCATGGACGACAGCGCCACGTCAGAAGAGGCCAGTGGCGATTCCGGCGACGACATCGATGCGTCGGCCGCGAACGTTGCGGGCGAAGCCAGCGCGGCTGACAGCGCGATGGAAGAAGCCATGGAAGAAGCCATGGAAGACGACGCCATGTCAGAAGGTGCCATGGCCGCGGACGCCGAGAATGAATTCGGCGCCCGAACCACGATGGACTTCGCAATGCAGCTTGGTCGATTTGACAACGCCGAAGCACTTGCCGAGTCCGTTGTGCAAATGGACCTGGTCGACCGCAGCGCCATTGCCGTGGAGTTCGCCGATTGTGCAGACCTGATTGATGAACTCACGGCCAACGGTGCAACGGTCACCATCATCGGCACCGCCACGCTCAATGCACTCGACGACGGCGAAGCTCCACCACTCGGCCAGTCCTATACCGTGCTGCGTCAGGATGTCGACAATGGCATCTTCAGCATCGTGGTCAGCCTTGACCCCTGCGCACTGGTGTCGAGCACGTTCGCAGCCAACTGAAGCACACGCAGCGGGAACGGGTCTGCGAGCCACTGCTCCACACGGGTTTGGCCGGTGAAGGCCCGAGCGGAAACGGTTAGGCTGACACCATGGCTGATTCGGACATCACACCCGTTGGTAATCAACCCATCCCCGGCCTCCCCGAGGACTGGCACCTGAAGGCCACGGAGCAGATTGTCGGCAAGGTCGACATGGTCCGAGAGAAGACCGCTGGACCTGCCATCAACGTTGCTCGCATGTCCGTGTTCGGCATTATGGCGGCCATTCTCGGCGTTGTCGCCGGCCTCATCCTGGTGATCGGGTTGGTCCGCGCAATGACCAACGCCCTGCAGGCCTGGGTCCTCGACGACGCTGTCTGGCTCACCTACCTGATCCTGGGAACTATTTTCCTTCTCGCCGGGTTCTTCCTCTGGGCAAAGCGCCCAAAGATTGACTGACAGGCCGAGACGGGTTCTGCCGCAAACGCGGTACCCACACAAGTGCATTGAGGAAACATGTCTGACGTTCGCGAAGTCATCATCGTCGGTTCCGGTCCAGCCGGACTGACCGCAGCGATCTACACCGCCCGCGCCAATCTCAAACCTCTCGTCATCGAGGGCGAACCGTCCTCCAACAGCGACCAGCCCGGCGGTCAGCTCATGCTCACCACTGACGTCGAGAACTTCCCCGGCTTCGAAGAAGGCGTCATGGGTCCTGATCTCATGCTGAAGTTCAAGGCACAAGCTGAACGCTTCGGTTCTGAGATCATTACCGCGAAGGTCTCCAAAGTCGATCTGTCCGCCCGCCCTTATGGCGTATGGGTGGGTGACCCCGATGCCGCGGAACCGACGTACCGCACCGAAGCGCTCATCCTCGGCATGGGCGCCCAGTCGCTGATGCTCGGCCTGGACCGTGAAACCGAGCTCATCGGTCACGGCGTATCCACGTGCGCCACCTGTGACGGCTTCTTTTTTCGCGATCAACACATCGCTGTGGTCGGCGGCGGCGACTCGGCCCTTGAAGAGGCGAACTTCCTCACTCGGTTCGCATCAAAGGTCACCATCATCCACCGGCGCGACGAGCTGCGCGCCTCTCAGATCATGCAGGATCGAGCCCGGGCGAACGACAAGATTGAGTTCGCCTGGAACAAGCAGGTCATCGAGTTGCTCGCCGACAACAAATTGTCCGGCGTGAAAGTCGAGGACACCGTGACCGGCGAGATTTCTGATCTGCCAGTTTCCGGCCTCTTCATCGCCATCGGCCACAAGCCAAACACCAGCCTCGTCAAGGGTCAGCTCGAACTGAAAGAGAACGGCTACCTCGTTACTGTTCCCGGCACGTCTCGCACAGCAGTAGAGGGCGTCTTCGCCTGCGGCGACATCCAGGACGACTACTACCGACAAGCAATCACCGCTGCAGGCTCAGGTTGTCAGGCCGCCATCGACGCCGAGCGCTGGTTGGAAGACCAGGAATAGAACGGTTTGCATCCGGTCCGCGCGGAATACCGGGCACGGCCGGGGGGGTTTCCTCTTTTACAAGCACTCACGTTGTCGTCGCGCAGCGATCACGCTGGTCGCTTCGCGCTAGCGTGAGTGCACTGAACTCGCATCCAGCCCCTCCCGAAAGAAGGCACCACCACATGGCATCTGAAGCAGTAACCATCCTGACCACCGAAACGTTCGACGAAGTCGTCAACGGCTCCGAAGGACCCGTCCTCGTGGACTTCTGGGCCGAATGGTGCGGACCGTGCAAGCAGATTGCACCGATCCTCGATGAAATCGCCGACGAGCAGGAAGGCATTCAGATTGCCAAACTGAATGTCGACGACGCAGCCGATGTTGCCCGCCGCTTCGACGTGATGAGCATCCCCACCATGATCGTCTTCCAGGACGGCGAGCCGGTGAAGCGCCTCGTCGGCGCCAAGCCGAAGGCCGGACTCATGAGCGAACTCGAAGAGTTCCTCTAGACGTACTGAGCACGATCCTGACGGATCGACTCAGACTGGAGTTCTTCGCCTGAGGGCTCAGAACCTCCACCACCATCTCTGCGTTCATCCACTTCGCTCTGGAAACAGACGATGTGGGTAGGCGTGCCCTGGCAATACTCCCGCAGCCTGAATGCCGACGATGGCTAGCATCGCCGCCATGCCCAGCTCGTCTCAGATCTTCCTCGCCAATGGCGTGGAGCGGCACTTCTTCATGGCGGGTGGTTGGCTTCCGCTGTCGGTTCGACTCGCCGTGGATCTGGAGTTCACCGCTTTGCAGCTGCTGTTGATGGGCACCGCCATCGAGCTCGGCATCCTCGTGGGCGAAGTACCCACTGGCGTCATCGCCGACCTCTTCAGCCGCAAATGGTCCGTTGTGGCCGGAGCTGCTGGCCTCGCGGGCGCCCAGCTGGCGTCTGGACTCGTCAGTGAATGGCGCTTCTACCTGATCACCCAGTTCCTGTGGGGTATCGGGTGGACGTTCATCAGCGGGGCCGAAATTGCCTGGGTCACAGACGAACTCGGTTCCGCTGACGAGGCCGAACCACTGCTGCTCAAACGGGGGCGTCTTCGTTTTGTTGCGGTCGTTGCCGGCACCGTCTTCTTCGGGCTGCTCTCGTTCGTCGTGCCTCTCGACATCGCAGTGATCGTAGCGGGACTGCTCGGTCTGGCCTGGAGCGTTGCGCTCGCCGTGATGATGCAGGAGACCAACTTCATCCGCTCACGCGACCACGCCTGGTCGACCTTCAAGGCAACGCTGGTGTCCGGCGCACGCATCACCCGGGACACAAAGAGTCTCCGCGTACTTGGCGTCGCGTTGATTCTCGGAGGGATGGCCGCCGAGGCGATGGACCGACTGAATGTCCGTAGGCTCGAGGACATTGGTCTGTCGGAGGACACCTCGCCGGTGCTTGTTGTGGGCGCTGTGAGTCTGGCCCAGGCCGCACTTGCGTGGTTGGCATACCGATTCCTTGAGCATCGCTTCGCAGGACAGGCAGTTGTTGTCGCTCTGTCCACGCTGTTTGGACTGGTGGGGGTAAGCGTGCTGCTACTTGCCCATATTCCTTTCCTTGGCCTGGCTGCGATACTGATGGTGGTCCAGGGCGGCATGCTCGACATGACGGATCCACTCGTCGACACGTGGACCAACGCGCTCGCCCCAGACGGATCCCGCGCCACGGTGCATTCGTTCATCGGTCAGGCCCGCGCCGGCGGCGAGATCCTCGGCGGCGTTTTACTCGGCGCCCTCGCTGCTGTCAGCACCCTGCCAATCGCCTGGACTGTTGCCGCCGGGCTCTTCGTGTTGGCGGCCGCCCACGCCCGCGTGGCCACCACTGCCTGGAGCAGCGATCGGCAGGCTTTCGAAACCTGAGGGCCGCAGACACCTGAGAACTGTCGCCGATTGGTGCCATGACTCAGCCGAAGCGGACCACGCCGATAGCATTGCGCCATGAGTGAATCTCTGATTGTCCGGGGCGGGAAACCACTGGCCGGGAGCATTGTTCCTTCGGGCAATAAGAACTCAGTCCTCCCGACGCTGGCCGCCACGGTGCTGACCAATGAACCGATGACCATCCGAAACGTCCCGGAGATCACGGATGTGGAGAAATTCGTCACGTTTTTCGAATCTCAGGGTTCCAAGGTTGACTGGGATCGCGAAGCCCAAACCATGATCGTGGATCATTCCACGATGGCCGACGGTGTCATGGAGACTCTGCCCGAAGGCATGCGAAGTTCAGTCATGTTGTTTGGTCCTCTGCTCACTCGCACGAAGAGCGTGTCCATGGCCAACGACGCAACTGGGTGCTCGCTTGGAGCCCGGGAAATCGACCCCCACCTTGAGATTCTTGAAGGGTTCGGAGCAGCCATCGACTGGTCGGCGAATCGCACGATCACCCTGGACGACACATTCAAGGGACACAGCCACTGGCTGGACTACGCCTCGGTGACCACCACTGAGCACTTCGTCATGTGTGCCTCAGTCGCTGAAGGCACGTCGCGCCTCGTCAACGCGGCAAGCGAACCACACGTGCAGGACATGTGCAACGTTCTTGTGCAGATGGGCGCCCAGATCAAAGGAATTGGTACCTCGGTACTTGAGATTGAAGGGGTTCCATCCCTACATGGCGCAGATGTTCGGGTCTCCGACGATCACCACGAGATCCTCACTTTCCTTGCAATCGGCGCAATCACCGGTGGCGAGGTTCGGGTACCTCACAGTGTCCACCAGCATTTCCCGCTGATGAACCGGGTCTTCGACAAGTTCGGCGTGGCAGTGGACCGCGAACAGGACACCTCCATCGTCCGACCGCAGAGCCGGCTCATCGTGAAGTCTCCCCGGACCGCGAATTTGTTGCCAAAGGTCGAAGGTGCTCCATGGCCCTACTTCCCTGTCGATCTCATCCCGCCGATTGTGGCGATGGCAGCCGTCGCTGATGGCAGTGTGCTTTTTTGGAACAAAGTCTATGAAGGTGCCTTTGGATGGATTCCCGAACTGCAGAAGTTCGGTGCGCAGGTGACGGTCTGTGATCCACATCGTGTCATCGTGGTCGGGAAGGACGATCTGCGGCCAGCCGTTGTCGAGGCCCCGTACATCATCCGCGTCATCATTTCGCTGTTCATGGTGGCGGCCACCATCGACGGTGAGTCGGTGATCCGCAATGCGGCCCCCGTTCGTCGTGCCCACCCCCGCTTCGTCGAGAATCTTCGCGCCCTGGGCGCGGATGTTGACTGGCACTCAGACTGAGTCTGGTGCGCCCCCGTCGATCTGGCGGTGGACAAAGGTGGAACAACCATGAGGCGGTCATCTCTCGCGCGGGTTGAGGGTCGCGAACCGCGCGAACAGGCACCACAACGACCGAATGGTCATATTTCCGTCAGTGTGCCCTCTCGTCCAGTCGTAGCAAGGCTTTTGGGTACCTTGGAGGGCTTGTGTCGCGGTGCTGAACAGCGGTTCCCCACAGACTTTCCCACAAGTTGTGGACAATGAAGTTCAGCTTGAGTATGAACCCGCGCGTGAATGTTGATCGGTGCCCAGAGGCTGGCCTGCATGGACGACCAATCCCACCCGGGCGTTGACCGAGGGCGTATCCGTTCCCTGCACGCTCGCACCGCACGCTTCAGTGAGCGGCAATTGCTCCACGCAAGTAAGCATCGCAATTACCGATGCACCCAGCATGCCTGCTCAGCCAAACCAGTGCGCAGCCAACCAGTGAAACAGCACAGCTCAACCAGCGTCCACCTCAAGAATGAGTCGCGAAACCCGCTCAAGATCGTCAACATCCGCGAAGTCAATGACAATGCGTCCGCGCTTGGCGCCTGTTGCAACGCCAACTCGCGTCTCCAGGTGATCAGCAAGCAACGCTTCAAGCTCCAGAATTGCTGCTGGGCGGGTCTCCCCCACCGAGTCTGGATCGGGCACAGGAGCCGACCCGCTGTCCCCGCTCAAAGGAGGCTCGGTACTGGGAGTTGCAACCGGGTGGTCCTCACCACGCACGATCTGCTCCAACGCGCGAACGGAAAGGCCCTCTTCAACCGTTCGAGCGGCAAGTCCCTCCTGATCCAGGGCGTCCGCACCCAGGATCGCCCGGGCGTGTCCGGCTGACAGCTCGCCCTGCATGATCATTCGCTGGACAACCGGGGTCAGCTGGAACAGACGCAACGTGTTGGCCACCGCCGACCGACTCTTGCCGACTCTTGTTGCCACCTGGTCCTGGGTCAGCGCGAACTCATCGATGAGTTGCTGATAGGCATGGGCTTCCTCAAGTGCATTGAGATCAGCACGATGCAAATTCTCAACTACCGCCTGTTCCAGCGCAGCCTGATCCTCGATTTTGCGCACAACCGCGGGAATACGATCAAGTCCGGCTCGCTTGGCAGCGCGCCAACGGCGCTCCCCAGCAATGAGTTCGTAGCCGCCGTCAGGTTTGACACGAACAAGGATCGGCTGAAGTACGCCAATCTCACGAACTGACGCCGTGAGTGACACCAGTTCTTCCTCGTCGAAGTGCCGGCGAGGCTGGTACTGATTAATCACGATGTCCGCAACGGGTACGTCAAGCAGACCCGTCCCATCGGCTGTCTCAGGACTGGTGGCTGCCGCCTCGGTTGGAATGAGCGAACTCAATCCCCTACCCAATCCGCCCTTGCGTTCAGACACCGTCCATCTCCTTTGCTACGTCACGATACGCAGAGGCTCCCTTGGAGCCTGAATCGAATGTTGTGATTGGTTGACCATACGAAGGGGCTTCAGAAAGACGCACTGACCGTGGGATAACCCGTTCACACACTTTGTTGCCAAAGTGGCCGCGAACTTCGTCGACGACCTGGCCAGCCAGCTTGGTTCGACCGTCGTACATGACGAGCACGATCGTCGAGATCTCAAGATCGGGATTGAGACTGGAGTTCACAAGTTCAACGTTGCGAATGAGCTGTCCAAGTCCCTCCAGGGCGTAGTATTCACACTGGATAGGGACGCAGACTTCTTTGGCCGCGGTCAGGGCGTTGATGGTCAGGAGCCCGAGTGATGGCGGACAGTCAATAAAGACATAGTCGTAGTCATCAACAACTGCTTCGATGGCCATACGCAACTTGTGTTCTCGACTGAACTGGGGAACGAGTTCAATCTCGGCACCTGCAAGATCAAGACTGGACGGCGCCAGGAACAGATTCTTGACAGCGGTCGGTTCAATGCAATCCTCCAACGCTACATCACGCAGAATCACGTCATAGAGCGACAACTCGAGGCTTCGCGGGTCGATGCCAAGTCCAGTACTTGCATTTGCCTGGGGGTCGAGATCGACAATCAATGTTCGATGTCCAAGTTCTGCCATGCAGGCACCCAGGTTGATGGTGGACGTTGTCTTACCAACGCCGCCCTTCTGGTTCGCAACAGCCACAACTCGTGGATACGGACGCACGGGGCGCGGCTCTCGCACTGGCTCGGCGACACCTCCATAGCCATCCTCTGCTGGTTCTGGTGGAACAGGCTGCGCAGCGGGCCCGGCAGTGTCGCTGCTCGTGACGTCGGTGGCGTCCCGATCGACAGTGTCCTCACCGACCGAATCTTTGAAAATAGCGTCGGGCCCGGCCACATCATCACCGGCCACATCATCACCGGCCACATCATCACCGGCCACATCATCACCGGCGCGATGATCCTCGATTGTGTTGTCCGCGCTGCCGGATTCGCCGCTGTCCCGGCCGGCGACCTCCTTCGGTGCACTGACTGCTTCTAAAAAGGCAGAATGTGGCGTCTTGCTGCTGCGAGGCGGCGGTGCTGGGGGAGTCGACGGCGCCACGACCATGGCGGGTTCAGGGGCCCCGGATGTAGCAGAAGTCGACGGTGGGACGGCCGTTTGGCCCATCACTGCCTTCGGTTGATTGGATGATTCTGGCGCCTCTTCGGGATCCGCAGGCGTGTTGGGCGGTGGTGTCCGCCAGTTTTGATTCGATGGTGCCATAGAGGGTTCCAACTCTAGTCCAGTTCGTAATTCAAGTGGGGGAATCATTGACAATTTCCCCATGATCCCCATCGATATAGGGTTTCACGTGAAACGGTCAGTTCCGGTAGACGAGCAAGGAGGCCAACTGCCGGGAGGATCGATGCGTTTCACGTGAAACAGTGCACAGCCCGCGAACACCAACGCAACTCAACATCATGGCTGCCTCAATACCAGAGCTGCCTCAATACCAGAGTTGCCTCAATACCAGAGCTGCCTCAATACCAGAGCTGCCTCAATACAGGGCACCTCGAAGAATGGGGGTTTCAGGGGACGCACCTCGTCACTTCATCGTGGTCAATGTTTCACGTGAAACCGAACTGCGCCGATATGTCTGCACGGAAACGTCAATAGCCAGTCAGCCGATGCCAAAGCCCCAGCCGTACTAAGCCATTGTTTCACGTGAAACGAGCAGCGGTGAGAGCGGCGGCATTCGGGGGAAAGCCTACTGACGCAATGCACCTCAGTCCTTCATCGGACAACATGGCAAACAGCGCTCTCACATATGGAGCTGTTTGGTCACCAGAGCGGGCGCTTCTCCATCTGGCGCCGGGTGCGTGGATACTTCTCCGGCGTCGGTCGAACCTTGAGGATCCGCACAAAGTGCGGGTGGCGAACCCTCTCGTGAAGAACCAGGCCCAGTCCGTCCAGCATGCCCTCGGGCCATCGTGAAGAGCCGTTTGGGGGTTCGCTTACGATCAAGCAGCCACCGATGCGCAGAAGGGGAGCAGCGCACTCCGCCGTGAGAGCTGGCGAGGCGAACAGTCGGGCACAAACGACGTCTGCCCAGCCTCGGTACCCCGCCGAAACCGAATCCTGCACGTCCCCGGACCAGACCCGCACGCGGTCCTGCCAGCCAGCGGCGCGAACTCCCTGCTGAAGGGTGTCAGCCCGCTTCTCCCTGGTTTCCGTGAGGAGGAACTCTGCATCCGGCCAGACTTCAGCCAGCACTAATCCCGGAAGACCGCCACCTGAACCCAGATCCACCACAGTGGAGGGGTTCTCCTCGGACAGCCACTGATCAGCGAATTGTGCAGCGTGCGCCACGTGGTCGGCAAGTCTTCCGCCAATCATTCCACGCTGTTGCGCCACTTCCAAGGCATGGAGCGCTTTGTCGTTGTGGAATTCGCCGATCACTCCCCAAGCATAGGTCGCCGCTACTCACACCAACGAAAACGAGAAAAGCCCCCGCCGGTCGGCGGGGGCTCTCACTGTTCATTGCTCTATGCGGGAGAAACAACCACGTAACGACGGGGATCATCACCTTCAGAGGAGGTGGTCACGTCTTCCACATCGGTAAGGGCATCATGCACGACCTTGCGATCGGCCGCACTCATGGCCTCCAGTGACTTTGCCTCGCCACCGTCGACAACCTGTTCCGCAACCTTCAGGGCAAATCCACGGAGCGCTTCGCGGCGACGGTGCTTGTACTCATCGACGTCCACATGGATTCGGTGGTACCGGCGCCCACCGGCGGACCGTTGAAGGGCGGTTCGGGTCAGTTCTTCCAATGCAGCGAGCGTCGCGCCGCTCGGGCCCACCAGGAGACCCAGATCATCGCCGGAGACCTGAGCTTCGAGCGTGTCTTCGCCGAGATCGACAACCTCGGTGGTTGACCCGGAATCAAAGACCTTGGCGACACCGCCCACGAAGGCGTTCATGATGTCCTGCTGTTCTGAAACGCTGAATTCCTCATCCACGTTGGGCTCCTGTCGATTGCGCTCGTTATCACGATTGTTATTGCGATTGCCGCCGCGACTGTTGTCACGGCCCTTACTGTCAGAAGTCTTGCGGTCAGAGCTCGTGCTGTCAGCCGGGGCACCCTTTCCCTTCGCATCCGTCTGTTTGTCGCCGGAGCCTTTGTTCTTCGCAACTGCGGCACCTGCCGCAGCCACGCCAGCAGCTGCGCCGGCCTTGGACTTGTTGCCTCCACGATTACCACCGTCACGATTACCACCGTCACGATTACCACCGTCACGATTACCACCGTCACGATTACCACCGTCACGATTACCACCGTCACGATTACCACCGTCACGATTACCACCGTCACGATTACCGCTTTTGCCACCGTCACCGCGACCGCCGCGGTTGTTTCCACCCTTGCTGCGGTTGCGATTCCGGTCGCCGCCCTTGCCGCCGCCACCGCGACGGTTACGACGGTCGTCTTTGGGAGCTGGCGCCTTCGGCTTGATGCGTGCGCGGACTCGGGCGTCTGATTTCACCCGGCCGAACAGGCCCTTCTTGACGTCCTCGAGGACCTCAATTTCAGCGTCAGCACCGTCCACATTGAGAAGATCCAGGGCCTTGGCCTGTGCCTCCTCGATAGATTGTCCTGTTGTCTCTACCCATTCCATGATGGTGTTTGTCTCCTCACACGCTGGCGGCTGTACGCGGAGGGCGCGCCATGCGTTGGTTGTTGGTTGTTTCTACTTTTTGCGATTGTGATTGGCGCCACCCTTGGGAGTGACGCGCTTTGAGGGCTTGCGATCAGCCGTGACCGGTGCCGAAGAGGATTTCCGAGCGGCCTTGCGGGCATTACCCTTGGCGGCGCGTTTGGCGTCTCTGGAGCCGCCATTCTCCTTGGCCTCCGTTTGAGCCGCAGAAGCGGAGCGCTTGGCCCTGGCCCACAACGAACCACCCTGATCGGTCTCTTGAACAGAGTTCTCCGATCCGTTGTTCGCGGCCCCAGATGTCTTTGCTGGGGGCACGCGAGATGCTGACCTGGCACTGGCACTGCTGTTGGACCCGGCCTCGTCCCGCGGTGGGCGGCTCCGGTTGCGCGATGAGGTTTGACCAGAAACTGGGCGACGTGAGCCATGACGGACATCGCCGGATCCGCCTGCGACTGAACCGCCCGATGACTTGCTGCTTGTCCTGCCATCAGCCTTCTTGGCACCGGTACCATATTCATGCTTCTCACCAGGATTCATCAGCTGGCCAAGGAACCCACCTGGCTGCACAGCGGGCTGAGCTCCCTCGGAGGGCTCCCAGTCTTCGTCGTCGTCTTCATCGAACTCCAGGGGCGCATCATCCATGTTCTTGTAGAAGCGATTGGTAATCACCGCATTCTGGCCCACGCGAAACAGCGCAGATCCAATGAAGTACACGCCGAGAGCGGCAGGAAGGGTAAAGGCGAAAAGAGGCGCCATCCACGGCATGATCTTGGTGATCATCTGCATCTGTTGCGGAATCTCTGCGTCCGAGCGGCCCTGAATCTGTTGCTGTTGGTACCAACTGAGCACACCAGTCAGCACGACAAGCACCATGAAGGGCAGAGAGGCAGGTATGGACTCACGGATAACTTCGCTGGCCGATCGGGACAGATCAATACCCCAGGACACCATGTCGTTGTTGTTGACCAGGTCCTGATACATATCAGACTCAGGGTCAAGGTATTCGGGGTTGAAGTTGGTGCGGTCTGAGTCTGCGAGAGCAATCTGCACTTCGCCTCGCGCCAGCTCTGCGTCCACCATTCCGCGCTGGGTGAGTGTATTTCCAGCAGCGAAGCCGGTGTCGACGGTTCGTCGGGTGAGTCCGCGTACCACGCGGAACAGAACGAAGAATACCGGAGCCTGAACCAGCACGGGTAGGCACCCGCCCACCGGGTTCACACCGTGCTTCTGATACAGAGCCATGAGCTCCTGATTCATCTTCTCACGATCAGCAGCGTATTTTGTCTGCAGCCGCTTGATCTGCGGCTGGATCCGCCGCATTTCGATCATGGACTTGGTGCTCTTGAAGGTGAGCGGCATCACCACCACCATCACCACCATGGTGAGCAGGAAGATGGATATGCCGTGGCTCGACGTCAGGGAGTAGAAGAAGGCGACGAGCCGGGCGATCAGTTCAAACATCGGGGGTCTCCAACGAGGGGGATGCAGGGGGTACGGGATCCAGACCGTGGGATCCAAGAGGGTGGCAGCGACAAACGCGGCGGGTCGCGAGCCACGTGCCTTTCACCGCTCCGTGAATTTCCACTGCTTCAACCGCATATGCAGAACAGGTCGGGAGGTAGCGACAAGCGGGGGGAGTTCCCGCTCGCATGGCTCGCACGGCGGTGAAAAACCAGAGCATGGTGCGCTTGGCAAGGGACCGGACATCTGGCGTCGCTGCGGTGGATGCTGCTGCGTTCGACGTCGCGGCTTCGATAGCTGCCGGAGGTACAGAAGTCACTGGTTCGCGCTCTCTGTGGTGGTTTCACGCGCGTCTGGTGCGACGTCAGGCTTGTTCGCTGCGTGCACTCTGCGCAGTTGGCGCTCCAGGTCCGAACGAAGGACTGACGAGGTGACGGTTGCCGCTGATTGTTTGGCGGTCATGAGGTACAGACCGCCGGGCAGCTCACCATCTCGTGCGAGATCATGCAGGATGGCGTGGATCCGGCGACGAATTCGGTTTCGGACCGGCGCATTTCCCACGTGCTTGCCAATGGCATAACCGACATGGGGTCGGTCCGTGTAAGAGCCGACATGGGGTCGGTCCGTGTCCGCGACAGTGCCCGCGTTGATTCTGGAGCGGCCGAGATCCGGGCGCGCGTCATCGTCGGCCATCCATCGGAGTGAGATGTGGCGTCCATGATGAGGTTTCGCGGCGCGCAGCCGCGCAAATGCGGCACGATGCTGAATACGCCAGATCAGGCGGACAGCTTCGCCCTTCCGCGGCGACGGCGAGACTTGATAACGCTTCGCCCACCCTTGGTGGACATGCGCTTGCGGAACCCATGGTTTTTGGCCCGTTTGCGGACATTTGGCTGGTAAGTGCGCTTCACTGAAGATCCTTGTTCGTCTTTCGAAACCGGGGTGTGCCGACGAAGGGGAAATCACCAGGGTTCGCTTCTTTTGGCAGTGGATCATTCGAGCAATGCTGCGAGGTCAGTTTCCAGTCGTGTGACCGGTCGCCGAAAGCAGCTTCGCCGGGGCGATATCCACAACCAACCCCCCACGCTAAAGCGCGCGATTCTTCATTCAAACTCGCGCGGGTGGCGAACCGCTGTTCGCGCAAGTCTCGCTACGACCTCCGAACATCGATCGCTCCGCCCGATTCGAGAGGAAAATGGCCTCTGACCTGCGTAAACACACACTATTCGCAATCCTTCAAGACTGGTGATACGGTCCCAACACCCGAGTTGTCCACAGGGTGAATGACGCGATGGAGCGCCGTTCACGCGGCCAAACCGGACGGGTTACCGAGGACACCGCAGCGTCTCTCTGGTCGACCTTCGCAGGATCGTTTTTACTTCGCAATTATTACTCGCATGGCGAACGCGTGTTTGGGCTGGATGAAGCCTTCAACTGCACAAGCCTCGGCTTATCCACTTTCCACAGCTGTGGACCACCTTGTGGAGAAGCCACACAATTCGTTTCGGGAGATTCCGTTGGAACAGCAAGAAGATCTGTGGATAACCGCAGTCGCCGATTTGCGAAAGCAGCTCAGTGATGGGGTCTGGCAATCGACATTCGCGGGCATCCAGGCCCTGTCCTCGGACACGCCTGATGCGCTTGTGCGCGTCAGCGTTCCGAGTCAGATTGTGAAGGATCGTCTCGAAACGAGGTACCTCGCGCTCGTCACTGGTGCCCTTCAGGATGCTGGAGCGAACCCCGACGTGGAAATCGTGATCGAGGTTCGCACCGAACAGGCTCATCTCGACGTTGAAGAGGACGCCGCCGCGCTGCTGCATGACGATTTCCGTCAACAAGAGCGAAGTGGTGCCACCTCAGACACGAGAAATGCCAACACCAGGAATGGTCGGGTCCAGCCCGCTGATCCAATGGAGACAGCCAAGTCGCTGAACCCCCGACTCACTTTCGAGAGCTTCGTGACCGGCCCATCAAATCGATTCGCCCACGCAGCGGCACTGTCGGTGGCAGAAACACCCGGACGCTCATACAACCCGCTCTTCATTCATGGCGACGCCGGCCTTGGCAAAACGCACCTCTTGCAGGGCATCGCCCAGTACGTCCTGGAGAATTATCCCGAGAAGAAGGTGCTGTACGTCTCAACAGAGACGTTCCTGAACGAGTTCGTTGACGCCATTCGCACCAACACCACGCACGCTTTCAAGCGGCGCTATCGAGAAATCGACGTACTGCTCGTGGATGACATTCAGTTCATTGAGGGCAAGGAAGGTATTCAGGAGGAGTTCTTTCACACGTTCAACACCCTCCATCAGGCAAACCGCCAAGTGGTGATCTCCTCTGATCGTCCACCAGATGCCATCTCCACCCTGGAAGATCGCCTGCGAAGCCGGTTCAAAATGGGTCTGATCACCGACATTCAGCCACCAGATGTGGAGACTCGCCTCGCCATCCTGCGAACTCGGGCAGAATCGGATCGCATTCGCATCGACGATGACATCCTTGAGTTCATCGCCACGAACGTGAAGGACAACATCCGCGAACTCGAAGGCGCTCTCATTCGAGCCACCGCCTTCGCTCGTCTCACCAACGAGCCACTCACCCTGGAACTCGCAAAGAACATCCTCTCGGACCTTGTTACAGACACTCGTCCGCAAATCGTCACTCCGCAGCTCATCCTGGATGAGACCTCACTGCGCTTTGGATTCACCATCGAAGAGATCAAGGGCGGCTCGAGGAAGCGCCCGCTGGTCATATCCCGTCAGATCGCCATGTATGTGATGCGTCAGCTCACCGACCTGAGCTATCCCGCCATTGCCCGGGAGTTCGGCGGACGTGATCACACCACCGTCATCCACGCCGTGGACAAGATTGACAAGTTGATGTCTGAGCGTCGCCAGATCTATGACCAGGTCACCGAGATCCTGACCGCAATCAAGACAGGAACGGGTCGCGCGGCTGCTTAGGGCGCGAATCTGCCGGTGGACAGCCCTCAAACTGCCGGTGGACAGCCCTGAAGCTGCCGGTGGATAGTGGTGTGGATGAGTGGGCGCGATCAGGGGATAAGTCACGGTCATCCCCATGGGGGATCTACGATCGGTCAGGACTGTGCACAACGCCCAGATTCGTCCCCAACTCAAGTTGTTGGTAAATCAACGAATACGAGGCTTATCCACTTGTCCACACACCTACTACTATCTCTAGTTTTTTATATACAAGATCTGTTTAGAAAGAATCCACAGCGTGAAATTCAGATGTGAACGAGAAACCCTGCTCGAGGCACTCACCACTGCTGGGCGCGCCGTGTCCAGTCGCGGCGGTCAGCTGCCGGTTCTGTCAGGTCTGCACCTTGTCCTTGATGGCGACAATCTCCGCATCACCGGCAGTGATCTCGATCTGACCATCACTCGAAGTGTCACTGTTGGTGGAGACACGTCTGGTACTGCAGTGATCCCGTCGAAGCTGCTCATCGATGTTGTTCGTTCTCTGGATGGCGGCGCGGTTGAAGTTGCGTGTCAGGCTCAGGACGCCTCGGTCAGTGGCGGCCGTTCGGAGTTCTCGATTCGTACCATCGCTGCTGATGAGTTTCCCGAGGTGCCCCAGCCCGAAGGTCAGGAAGTCAACATCGAAGGAGCGTCATTTGTTGCTGCGCTGAAGCAGGTCGTGCCGGCGGCGTCGAGTGATGATTCCCGACCAATCCTCACCGGCGTGTACCTCACGGCTGAGAACGACGGTCTTCGCATGGTGTCCACCGACTCGTACCGTTTGGCGGTGCGCGATCTGCCTGGCACGTCGGTGCTGCAATCTGGCCAGTCCGTGTTGGTGCCATCGCGGGCCCTTGATGAAGTTGCGCGCGTTGTTGGATCAGCAGAAACACTCACCCTGCGTCTCGGCGAACGCGACGCCACGTTCCAGGTTGAAGGTCTCACGGTTACCACCCGCCTCATCGATGGTGATTTCCCGAACTATCAGGGTCTCATCCCGGACAATAATCCGAACGTACTCACGGTGAACCGGGCCGCGCTCTACGACGCGGTCAAGCGTGTTCGCCTCATGGCACAGGAGTCGACCCCGGTTCGGTTGCACATGACGTCAGACAGCCTGGAACTGGTGGCAGTCACCCAGGACGTTGGTGAGGCGCATGAGACGCTCGATGCCACGTACACCGGTGATGAGCTGACGGTGGCATTCAACGCGCAGTTCCTGCTGGATGGTGTTGACGTCGCCCGCGGCGAGGAAGTCAAACTCGAAACGATTGATGCGTTGAAGCCGGCAGTGCTTCGCGATGGCGACGATCGGGATTTCCTGTACCTGTTGATGCCTGTTCGGGTCCCGTAGCCCTCGCGGGCTGCACTTCGCGCGGGGTCCCTGGGACAGATGCGGCTGGATCGGCTGTGGTTGCAGGATTTCCGCACATACGCGCAGCTTGATCTGGAGCTTCCCCCCGGGCTGACCTGCATCATTGGCCAGAACGGTATTGGCAAGACGAACCTTCTCGAGTCCATTGCGTATGCGGTGACGCTTGAGTCCTTTCGGGGTGCGGAAAGCGCTGCGCTGGTCCGCGTCGCAGAACCGCCTGCACCGCGGGCGATCGTCCGAGCCCAGGGGATGGGCTTTGATCGCGATGTGCTGGTCGAGCTTGAGATTCGTCCGCAGGGGCGGGGCCGTGTGCAGTTGAACCGCAAACGTCTGACGCGAACGGGCGATCTGCTGGAGCGCTGGCGCGTCAGTGTGTTCTCGCCCGATGATCTCTCGCTGGTGAAAGGCTCACCAGGCGGCCGCCGCGAGTTCATGGATCGCGCAGTGGTGATGATCTCGCCCGCGTTCGATGGGGTTCGCAAAGATCTGGCTCGGGTTTTGAAGCAGCGCAATGCTCTGTTGCGCCAGAACAGTGGTCGCCTGGATGCCGACGCGACCATGACGCTTGATGTCTTTGATGAGCGTCTGGCGGCTTTGGGGGAGCGGGTGGGTTCTGCCCGGCTCCAGTTGTTGCACGATGTGACGCCCTATGTCCAGGAGGCGTATGCGACGCTCGCCGGCGCGGCCAAACAGGTTGAGCTTCTCTATGACCCGGCGTGGATGCAGGAAGGTCTGCATGAGGCGTTGACCCGCACTCGGAGTAATGACGTTCGTCGTGGGGTCAGCCAGGTTGGTCCTCACCGTGATGATCTGGGTGTCGTGCTCGGAGGTTTGCCGGCCCGGTCCCACGCGTCGCAGGGAGAGCAGCGATCTCTGGCGCTCGCTCTTCGGCTTGGTGTGCACCTTCTGGTGGCCGATCAGTTGGGTGAGCCGCCAATCCTGTTGCTCGATGATGTGTTTTCCGAATTGGACAACTCCCGGAGCAACGCACTGTTCGCGGCGTTGCCTCCCGGCCAGGCACTGCTCACGTCAGCCATTGATTTACCCGAAGGCGCCGAACCCGAACTGACACTGTCAGCGACGCCGGGTACGTTGACACCGGTATGACCATCGAACCGCTCCCGGATCATCAGCAGGCGCCGAAGCCGCTGAGTACTGGTCTTGATCGCGTCATGCGATCGCTGGGGCTGCCGTCGGTGGATTCGCTTGGCCTGGTGTTTGCCCGCTGGTCTGAGATTGTCGGCGACGAACTTGCAAATCTGTGTCAGCCCATGTCGCTGCATCGGGGCCGCCTGGTGATTGGCGCTGCTGATCATGCGTGGGCGACAGAGTTGCGCTGGATGGAGAAGATCCTGATCGACCGGTGCGCGGCAAGCCTTGGGTCCGGAGTTGTCACGTCGGTCGTGGTTCGCGTTGGCTCCTGGCAATCAGACACTCGCTGACCCAGCAAATTTTCATTGCGTTGGCCACAAATTTTGCTGGTCGTACGCTCCCATTTCCCGTCGTAGGATCGGTGTTTGACGCCTGGTCGGTGCGGCCCAGCACAGATGCGGCAAAATTCGTTGCAATATCAACGTTTTCACACCCCGATTTTCGCCTCTCCATCCCCCGTTTTGGACCCCTTCTGACGTAGGATGGGAAACGGTTGAGAAGGCTCTCAGTCAGAATGCGGGGCACGCATCTTTCATCAGGTGCACCCCACATCCTCTGAGAGGTCGTTTGAGACCGCTCCCCCTGTGTGCCCACCTGCGACACCTGGGACCAGCAGACATCCGCTTTGGCGGGCGTTTGGGAGATTGAGTTCCATCAGATCTATCAGAAAGGGAACGTTGTGGCTGACAAGCCATCGTCCTACGGGGCGGAACAGATTACCGTTCTGGAAGGTCTTGAGGCCGTGCGCAAGCGCCCGGGCATGTACATCGGCTCCACGGGACCCAGTGGTCTGCATCACCTGGTCTATGAGGTCGTCGACAACTCGGTGGATGAGGCCATGGCTGGCCACGCCACCCGCATTGATGTGACCCTGCTCGCCAACGGCGGCTGTGAAGTTGTTGATGATGGTCGCGGCATTCCTGTCGGCAAACACCCGAAGTATGAAGACCTGACCGCGGCCGAAGTTGTCATGACGGTGCTGCACGCGGGCGGCAAGTTCGGTGGCTCGGGCTACAAGGTGTCCGGCGGGCTCCACGGCGTGGGTATCTCTGTGGTGAATGCGTTGTCGTCCAGGGTGGAAGTGGAAATCGATCGCGACGGCGAACGGCACGAAATGTCATTCAGGGACGGCGGCCAGCCCGACAAGAAGCTGACTGTCATCGGCGATTCGCCTGAGGGACATACCGGCACACTCGTGCGGTTCTGGCCCGACGAAACCATGTTCGAGGAGACGCGCTTTCGGGCCCAGACCCTGCTCGACCGTCTCCAGATGATGACGTTCCTGAATCGCGGGCTGCAGATCCGCTTCCGTGATCAGCGTGAAGATGCCATTGAGTCTTCGGGAATGGGGGAGTGGATCACCTTCAAGTACGACGGTGGCATCAGCGACTTCGTGCGCCATATCAACCAGACGAAGGAAGCCCTTTTCGAGGACGTTGGTTGGTTCGAGTCCATTGAAGAAGACCAGGAAGTGGAAATCGCGTTTCAGTGGAACACCGGCTACAACACCGATGGACTGCACTCCTTTGCCAATGGCATCACCACCAACGGCGGCGGTATGCACGAGGAAGGCTTCCGCAAGTCTCTGACCAACTCCATCAACAAGGTCGCGTTTGACAAGGGTTGGTTCAAAGAAGGCGCCGATCGCCTCCAGGGCGAAGATATCCGTGAAGGTCTCACTGCCATCATCAGTGTCCGTCTGGCTGATCCACAGTTCGAAGGTCAAACCAAGGACAAACTTGGCAACGTCTCCATCCGATCACTCGTGGAGCGCGCCACCAACGAGAAGCTGGTGGAGTGGCTGGGCGAGAACCCGGGCCCGGCCAAGGTCATTGTCAACAAGGCTCGAGATGCCCAGGTGGCGCGCATAGCCGCCCGAACCGCACGTGATCAGACTCGCCGCAAATCGGCGCTTGAAGGTGCCGGTCTGCCGGGCAAGCTCACCGACTGTTCGTCGCGCAATCCCGCCGAGTGCGAAGTGTTCATCGTGGAGGGCGACTCGGCCGGCGGATCAGCCAAGAAGGCCCGCGATTCCAAGACAATGGCCATCCTGCCCATCCGCGGCAAGATCCTCAACGTCGAACGCGCCCGCATTGACAAGATGCTCAAGAACACCGAGGTCCAGGCGCTCATCTCTGCAATCGGCGCCGGCTTTGGCGAAGAGTTCGACCTCACCAGGATCCGCTATCACAAGGTCGTTCTGCTCTGTGACGCAGACGTCGACGGCAGCCACATTCGCACGCTCCTGCTCACGTTCCTGTTCCGGCAGATGCGTGAGCTGGTTGAGCAGGGTCACGTGTACATCGCGCAGCCGCCGCTGTACTCCACCGAGGTGCAGAAGAAGAAGATCTACCTCAAGGACGAGGACGCAAAAGATGCGTTCCTGGCCGAAAATCCGAAACACTCTGCTGACTTTGCCCGCCTGAAGGGGCTGGGCGAGATGGACTGGAACGAGCTTCGCGACACCACCATGGATGCCGATCTGCGCACGCTGCTGCAGGTCACCGTGGAACAGGCCGCAATTGCTGACGAAATTTTCTCGACCCTCATGGGCGAGGACGTCGACAACCGCAAGACATTCATCCAGAGCAACGCGCGCGATGTGCGCTTCCTGGATATCTAGGGGACACGCATGGCTGACGACGAGAATCCCAACGACGACGCAATCGATGAGAGCGACGAAACCGAGAACGAAGAGATCGAAGCCTCTGCGTCCGACGGTGATGGCGGTGGCGACGAGCCAACGGACACTCCAGTTGCCGCTGATGACGATGATGACGGTCGCGTTGGGGTGCCCGACGACTGGGCGGGCGGTGAAGCCCAGGGTGATCCGCGTGACGACGGCAGCTACAGCGTCGAGCCCATCGAGATCGAGACCGAGATGGAGCAGTCGTTCCTCGACTACGCCATGTCCGTCATCGTGTCGCGCGCTCTCCCCGATGCGCGTGACGGGCTCAAGCCGGTGCACCGCCGCATCATCTGGGGCATGTTCGACAGCGGCTATCGCCCCGACCGTTCCCATGTCAAGTCGGCCCGTGTCGTGGGTGACGTCATGGGTAAGTACCACCCGCACGGTGACACCGCCATCTATGACGCGCTGGTTCGCATGGGGCAGGATTTCTCCCTACGTGACCCGCTGATTCATCCGCACGGAAACTTCGGCACCCCGGCCGATGGTCCGGCTGCCATGCGCTACACAGAGTGTCGCCTGGCTCCGCTTGCCATGCGCCTCACTGACGGCATCGATCAGGACACGGTTGATTTCAAAGGCAACTTCGACGGCTCAACTGACGAGCCAGAAGTGCTGCCGGCGCGCTTTCCGAATCTGCTGGTCAACGGCAGCCAGGGCATTGCGGTGGGTATGGCCACCAACATCCCGCCGCACAATTTGAATGAGGTCATCGACGCCACCGTTCATCTGCTTGAGAACCCGCAGGCATCTCCGGAAGACCTCATGCAGTTCGTCAAGGGCCCCGACTTCCCAACCGGTGGTCTCATTCTTGGGCGAGCAGGTCTGGAGAGCGCCTACCGAACCGGCAAGGGCAGCATAAAGATTCGTGCCCAGGCAGAGATTGTCGAAGAGGGCAACAACACGCTCATCGTGGTCACGGAGCTGCCGTACCAGCAGAGTGCAGAGAACATCGAGATGAAGGCCGCAGATCTCGTGAACCGCAAGGTGATCGAGGGCATCCGCAGCATCAACAACGAGTCCTCCGGTGATGACACCCGCCTCGTCTTCGAACTCAAACGCGACGCGCCGGCGCTGGTCATTCTCAACCAGCTGTACAAATATACGCCGCTGCAGACCACGTTCTCGGCGAACATGGTGGCGCTTGATGATGGGGTGCCGCGCACGCTGAATCTGCGTGACGCTCTGGTTGCCTACGTCAATCACCAGAAGGAAGTGGTGCGTCGCCGCACCGAGCACCTCCTGCAGAAGGCGAAGGATCGAGCGCACATCGTTGAAGGTCTGCTGAAAGCCATCGACATGATCGACGCCATCATTGCGTTGATCCGAGGCTCAGCCGATCGTTCTGCGGCTCGCGAAGGTCTGATGGGCACAGGCTTTGAGTTTTCTGAGATTCAGGCCAACCACATTCTGGATATGCCGCTTGGCCGTCTCACCCGTCTGGGGCGCGCTGCGCTTGAAGAAGAGATGGCCGAGCTGCAGATAACCATCGATGAGTTGCAGAGCATCCTGGATGATCAGGCCAAGCTCGATGGCGTCATCCGTGATGAACTGCTTGAGGTCCGCGAAGAGTTCGGTTCACCGCGTCGCAGCCAGTTCACGCACGACCCGGGTGAGTTCGACATCGAGGATCTCATTGAAGATGAGCCGCTGGTCTTCACCATGAGCGACACCGGCTATGTCAAGACCGTGTCGGTCGATGAGTTCCGGTTGCAGGGTCGCGGTGGCGTTGGCGTCGCTGGTGCCAGTCTCAAAGACGGCGATCAGATCGACACCATCATTCACACCACTGCGCACGCGTATCTCCTGTTCTTCACAAACCAGGGGAAGGTTTATCGCATCAAGGCTCACGAGGTGCCGATGAAGAGTCGGACCGCGAAGGGCGTCGCGGTCGTGAACCTGTTGCGACTTGACGCAGGCGAGTCCGTGGCCGCAGTGCTTGATACGCACGACTACGACGCCGAGTATCTGCTGTTCGTCACCCGCAACGGTCAGGTCAAGCGCACCGAGTTCGCGGCGTATGGCAACGTGCGCCAGAACGGCTTGCGTGCCATCAACCTCAAAGAGGGTGATGAGCTGGTGCAGGTGCTGCCCACCAACAGCCAGAACGATGCGTGCATCATCACCCGCAACGGTCGTCTCATGCGCTTCAAGCCGGAAGAGGTTCGAGCCATGGGCCGAACCGCTGCTGGCGTGCGCGGTATCAAGCTCAAAGACGATGATGCCGTTGTGTCGGTGTGCTTCGCCCGCGAAGGCCATCAGCTTTTCATCGTTACCGAAGAGGGCTACGGCAAGCGCACCGACTTCGATGCGTTCAACGTGAAGCATCGCGGCGGTCAGGGTGTGCGAGCCATCAAGTTGCGCGAGGGCCGGGGCCATGTCCTGTCGGCCCACATGGTGACCGAGGACGATGAGCTCATGTTGATCTCTTCACTGGGTACGACACTGCGTCTTCGAGTGGCCGACATTTCGGTGCAGGGTGCCTCAGCAACAGGTGTCACCATCATGAGCACCAAGGACGGCGAGCTGGTTGCAGCTGTAACGCCGGTCAGTGCGGACGACATCGAAGACGAAGAGCTTCACGACGGAGATGCTGAAGCCGAAGCTGGTGGTGCTGAAGGCTCAACTCCGGTCATGGACGATGATGAGGATGACGTAGAAGACGCTGATTCCTCCGCAGGTGGCGAAGAGGAGTAATCCAGTGCGGCGATGGCTGACGGCGGGCGCCAGAGTGATCACGGCTGTAGTGATCATGTTTGTGGTGGCTGCGCTCGGGTTGAGCGCGTGTGGCTCGTCCGAAGACGCGCTCACCACAATTGTGCCTGATGGTGCGTCGGCTGGTTTCTTCACGCCGGTTGTGCCAACGGTGACGCCCGGGCCCACGCCAACAGTGACAGCACTGCCGTTGGTCCTGGCTACTGCCTCGCCGGCAACACTCACTCCAGAGCCAACGCTCACTCCAGAGCCAACGCTCACTCCAGAGCCAACGCTCACTCCAGAACCAACGCTCACTCCAGAATCAGAACCGACGTCCACGCCGGCACCGGAGCCCGCGGCAACGCCATTGCCAGAACTGACCGCGACGCCAGCTCCTGATCCAACGCCGTTACCCGATCCGGCGTCGACGACCGATGGTGAAGAAGGCTCGGACGGTGAAGTCCTTGGCGTGACCATTGAAGCGACAATCACGCCGCAGCCGACAATCACCCCGCCGCCCACGCAGGTTCCGAATCCGCCCACGCCCACACCAGGACCGGCGCCAACCGCCATCGTGCGCGTGGTCACCGAGCAGAACCACAACATCTATGCAACCGTCAACGGTGTCGAGTTGCATCTGCCCTCAGAGCGGGTGGAGAAGATTGGCTTCCATCAGGCCGGGCATACCGGCACGCAGCAACAGATGACCACCAGCGCCGTGCCGTTCTTCGAGATGAGTGACCGCAATCGCGGCACCGGCTCGCGTTCTGCCGCCGACATCGTGGTGGATCCGAACTTCCCCATCATTGCGCCGGTCTCCGGTCGTGTCGTTGCTGCGGTCAACTACGTCCTGTACTGCCAGTACACCGATGACCTCGTCTTCATCGAACCCGACGGCCTACCGGGGTTCGAGCTCAAGGTGTTCCACATGGATGGACTTCGGGTCTCCGAGGGCGACTATGTCGTCGCGGGCGAAACGATCATTGCTGACGGGCCGCGCTTTCTCCCGTTCGTGTCCCAGGTGGACGACTTCACGGCGGAACCGTCCTGGCCGCATGTGCACATCGAAATTGTTGACCCGTCCATTCCTGATCTGCGACCTGCCGGCGCCGGTTGTCCGTAGTGGTTGACTGGGTGTTCGCAAATTTGCCGAAGCTTCTGGCCGCAATGATCATTCTTGTCATTGGCGGGGTCCTTTTCATTGGGATCCCGTGGCTTGTGTGGCGTGCGATCCGTCCGGAGGAGCCGAGGAGGTGGTTCTGCGTCGTCATCGCCGTTTTGCGAACGTGGTCCCTCATTGCGGGCCTGATTGTCCTCTCTCTCGCTGTCAACGCCCTGCAGATCGAGCCACTGCAGTTGTTGGTGGATGATCTCATTGCCTGGATTCCGAATGTTGTTGTGGCCGGGGCCCTTCTTGGCATCGGGTACGCGCTCGTGTGGGGTCTCGCTCTTGTAGGCCGTCGACATCTGTCACCGCGGCTGGCGAATGTGCCCGGCCCTCGCATGGTTTTGCAGGTGCTCGGCTTTGGTCTCCTGGGCCTGGTTTGTTATTTCGCTGTGTCCATGGCGCTGGACCAGCTTGGCGCTTACCCCTCAGGGCGTGACATTCCTGCCATCGTGACCCTTCTGGTCCTCCTGGCGAGTTTTCCCATTGCGTGGTGGATCTCGCGTCAACACGACGATGGCGCCCGCGGCCATTCAGACAATCTGGTCGTTGACGGTGAAGGACGCGCGCGAACAGGGCAGAAGTGCCGAAGGAACGCCCGAGGACATGGAACGTTCCATTGCCGCGAACCTCAACACCTGCCATATCTGGGATGAGAACGGTCAGCAGGTTCAGCTGATGCGCAAAGGTGACTACAAGCGCACGGGTCCGGTTTCCGTGGTGGAACGTCTTGAGGCGCTCGGCCGAGATCCCAACGAATGGTTCAGCTGACGCCGTTGACCGACGCCACGGTCTGAGCCGGCGCGCTGGTGCGGCCTTCCCACAGCGTCATGAGGGCGTGTGCGAGCCACGCCACAAACCAACCAGCGAAGATGTCGATAACCCAGTGCTGGCCGGTGATCACAATGGTCACCGCCATCAGGAGTGTGTAGCCAACAAGCACGGCTTTGCGCAGGCGTGACCCGCGCGGTCCGAAGAACAACAGCACCAGGGCCGGGTACGCCGCGTGCAGGCTGGGCATGGCGGCAATGGGGTTCGCGCGATCTTCGCCGAAGCTGAACAGGTCGTGGATGAACGAAATCTTCACCGCGTCCCATCCGCGGGGCAGACCGCGGTACACCAGGTCGATCGTCTCGTGGTTGCTCGCCAGCCATGGAGGAACAGTGGGCAACAGCACGTAGCCAATCAGGCCGAGACAACCGAGGAGCACCCAGCGTCTCACCCACCGACCCCACGTCACCCGGTCGCGCACGAAGAGCACGGTGAGAATGGTGAAGCCAATTACAAAGTGGCTCACATAGGTGGCGGAGAAGATCGCCTCCCACCAGGCGGCAGGCGAGTCCCAGTCAATGAGGCGTTGCATGCGGTGGGTGGGCAGCTCGCCAAGCCCGATCATGCGGTCGATGGTGATCATCGACTGTTCCCGGATGGGCATGCCGAGCGTGTCAGCAATGCTTCGACTCATGCCATAGAGCACCACCCAGGCGGCGACACCAAGCCAGTCGCGAATCGCTCGACCGATGGCCGCACCTCGCAGATCTCCTTGAAAAAGCACGCCGGTGCAGAGACCAACGAGAATTACGGTGAAGCCCGTGACAGGCAGCCAGCTGAGGAGCGACCCCACGCAGATCACCGCCCACAGAATGCCGGCGAGGAGGCGTCGAGTCTCCGGGGCGCCGGATTCGACCGAGGGGCCCGGGCCCGGCGGTGATCCGGTCGGGAGCGTTTGTGTGTCGAGCACCGAGCCCTATCGGAAGCACGGTCCTGATTTGGAGTGCTGTGTCGGTTTCGACGTGGACGAGATCGCATGAGCGCCCTGTGTTCTGTGCGTCCGCCCGACTCGCCCGTTGAGCACGACTCTGGCGGATCGACTCAAACTGGAGCTCGTCGCTTGTGGTTCAGATTCGCTTGTGGTTCAGAACAGCCCCGTCCAGTGCGACACTGGGTGCATGTCCTCAGAAGAATCAGCGGCTGATCCGCGTGAGGTGGTTGAAGCAATGCTGGCGCGTGATGCGCAGGCGGCGTGGCTGGGTGTGCGAATCCTGGCCGCTGATCTCGGTTCGGTCACGTTGGGGATGACGGTAGGAGCGGCGCACCTTGGCGATCACGGATTGATCCACGGCGGAGTGTTGTTCACGTTCGCTGACGTGGCTATGGCCTACGCAGCAAACAGCTATGACATTGCGGCGTTGGCGACAGGAGCAAACATCAGCTTCGTCGAAGCGGGCTATCCGGGCGAGGTGCTTGAAGCGGTGGCCACCGAGCACAATCTGCGGGGCAGGGCTGGCATCTACGACGTGACCATTCGGACTCGCGCCGGTGATCGCCTCATCGCCACGTTCCGCGGGACGACGCTGCGTGTTGGTGGATCGGTGTTGAATCTGGTGCCCCGAACTCAGGAACGTCCGGCGTGAGTGAAATACGCGAACCGAGCGTCGTGTCGGCTGCAGACGTACGCGACTACCTCAGCACGCTGTCGATGGAGGCGAAGGACGGCGTGACCGTCGAAGTCCTGGAGAAAGACTTCGCGCGCTGTCGCCTGCCTTTCGACGGCACAGGGGCGCGGCCGGGCGGTTTCATCCCCGGGCCAAAACAGATGGCGCTTGTCGACCTTGCCGTCTGGGTGGCCGTCTTCACCCGCGCCGGGATCGCCCCCATGGCGGTGACAGCGGAACTGAAGATCAACTTCCTTCGGCCCGCCCACGGCGGCGACCTCATCGCCGAAGCGTATCTACGCAAGTACGGACGACTTTCCTATGCGGACGTGGTCCTCTACATCGATGGAGACCCGGACCGACTGGTCTCGTCCGCAGCGGCTACCTACGCAGTGCCGGATGACGTGCTTGAGCGCACGCGCAGCTGAATCACGACGATTGCTACCGCTCCAACCGCCATCAGCAGGAACATGGCGCCGCCGAACCCGGCAGCGCTGTCGGCGATGACTCCAACCAGGGGTGGCCCAATCACTGCGCCGACTTGCGCGGCGGCGAACCACAGGCCGTTGGCCGCGCCCATGTTCGATGCGTTGACGCCGCTGGCGGCCATGACGGACATGATCATCAGTGCGACAAGCACCGAGCGACCGGCCGCCACAAAGACACCAACGATGACGAGCCGGGGCGAACCCACCCCAATCAAAAACAGGCCGAGGATCACGGCTGTCCAGCTTGCGGTCAGCAGGTTTGATCGGCCGAAACGATCAACCAATCTGGGCAGCACAAACAACAGGAGCATGCCGGTGATCCCCGCGCCGGTGATCCAGTTGGCGGACTGCTCATCGGACAGGTTCGCCCGGGTGGCCACCGCGTCAACGATCCAGTTGCCCATGCTGTGGCCCACGAAGAACGTGAGCGCGCCGAGCACGAGCATGTCGCGCACGTCTGCACTGCGGAGCAGTTCCATCCGGGTCTGCATCATCGAGACTTTCGCTCGCACCGGGGGAGGAGCGGGCGCCTCGGGGGCTCGGATTGCAACAACCGCCCAGATGAGAAGCAGGCCGAGCGCAATCGCTGACTCGAAACGCACCACAGTACGCCAGTCGCCAAGCCAGGGCAGCAGCACGGAGTTGGTGAGGAAGATGGTGGCGAGAGACCCGATGCCGGGTCCGAGGTTGTATGTGCTGACGGCGGTCTCCCGCTCGCGTTTCTGCGTGAACCACTGCCCGCAAAGCGTCGGCGCGGCGGCGGAGATGAGCGGGCCGCCAAGTCCCATGATCGCCACGCTGAACCAGAGCGACACTGTCCCTTCAGCAAAGGAGCGAGCCCAACCGGACAACACGAGACTCAACCCGCCGAAAAACAGCGACCAGCGAATGCCAATGCGATCCACCACAGATCCGGCAGCCGACGCGGTGAAGATGTAGAGAAACGTCCAGGCACCGAGCGCCAAACCCATTGCGCCTCGACCAATCCCGAGGTCCTGGCGGACCTCGGTAATCATCGGTGGGATGGATGACATTGTGATGCCGAAGGCGACGTAGACACCGACCATCGCAAAGAACACCACCCAGCGGTAGCGATGTCCCGCCGTGGTTGTGTCGCCAGCGGCGATGTCCTCCGTACCGACTTCCTGCACCCCGAGAACCTACGGCACCGTCCCCACTGTTTTGTCCAAATTGCTGTTTTGTCCGAATTGCTGTTTCGTCCAAATTGCTGGCTGGTTTGAGCACCGTGGGGCCGGCGCCCTGCCAATCGGTTCGATGGAAAATCACGAAAGAAGAGGCACGTCGCTACGTCGAGTACGGCATGGAGCAGTGGTTTCGCCACTTCCAGAACGTGGCCGCGTTCCCGCAGATGGCGGTGGAGGGCGCCTACCTGACGCTCATGCACAACTGGGCAAACCCACAAGCCACAAAGAAGAGCTACGAACTCTTTGCCCGGCACGTCATGCCGCACTTCCAGGGCCAGAAGCACTCCACGGTGCAGGCCGCCAACCGAGCTCGGGACACGCGCCCGAAGTTGGCCGAGCAACAAATGCAGGCCGTGGAGGAAGCGACCGCCCGCTACGAGGCCGAGCAGAGTGAGGATGTCGATGTTCGGGAGACGCCCATCGGTACTTGAGTAGTGCCCACAACCGATACGCCAGGAAAGGGGCGATTGCGTTGCCTGAGTTATTGGGACCACTCAATCGCGGACAGTGAGGGAGGACGGTCTCAACGGCCTACTCCAGCTCTCCGTAGCCGATCCGCGATTTCACGTAGCGTGAATTCGCTTCAGATAGCGCGATCGCCCCATGGAGACAAATGGGAGAGTCACCCTAGGATGGGCCTCGTACATCGGGCGAACACCAGGAAAACACACATGATCCAGCGAATTCGATCGCTCTATCCGCTTCCTATCCTTGGGGGTGATCTGTCGGCATGGATCGGCGCGTTCCTGATTGCCGGTCTCGTGCGCAACGAGTTCGAGGTTCTGAACCTGCCCTGGTCCCGTATCTTCATTCTCGCCATCGCAAGCGCCGCGTTGCAGGTCATCATTGGATTCGCAACCCGCTTGTATCGCAATCGCTGGCGCACGGCCACATTTGAAGAAGTGGCCGCTCTCGGCGGGTCCTGGCTTGCGGCTGCCATCATCGTGACCGGCTTGAATTTGCTGCTCGATCCTCGCGTTCCCACTTCGGTTGTCGGATTCGGCTCTGGTCTTGCCCTCATGGTCATGCTGAGCGCTCGCTTCGCGTGGCGTCTCATTCGTGAAGCGGAGAATCGTCCGGATCCGGCCGGGCGAACCCGTGTAGCCGTATTTGGTGCCGGGGAAGGTGGCACGCAGGCCATCAAGTCCATGCTGAGCGATCCGAACTCCCGCTTTGTGCCGGTTGCTGCGCTTGACGATGACGATCGCCTCCGCAACCGTGTCATATCGGGCGTGCCGGTGGTGGGTGGTCGTGAAGCAGTGGCCGGCCTGTCTGGTCGTGTCGACACTCTGCTTGTCGCCATGCCGAGTGCTGAACCTGAGCTGCTCGAAGAACTTGCCACCCGTGCCCGTGAGGCAAAGCTCGACATCATGGTGCTCCCGCCGACAAACCAGCTTCTGGGCATGTTCGCGAGCATCGAACACGCCCGCCCGTTGGAAATCACGGACCTCCTCGGTCGCGACGAAGTGACCATCGACGCTGACTCGGTCGGTTCGCTGCTGCGTGATCGCACAGTTCTTGTCACCGGTGCCGGTGGTTCCATTGGTTCTGAACTTTGCAAGCAGATCCTGACGTACGAACCGGGACGCCTCGTCATGCTCGATCGTGATGAGACTGCACTGCAGGCTGTGCAGTTGACCGTCAAGGGTCACGGTCTGCTCGATGACCCAAACCTCGTGTTGGCCAACATCCGCGATCGGGACCGGGTATTTGAGATCTTCGCAGAGATGAAGCCGGACGTGGTCTTCCATGCTGCTGCGCTCAAGCATCTTCCGCTTCTTGAATCGCATCCTCGCGAGGGACTCCTCACGAACGTGTTCGGCACCCGCAACGTGCTCGACGCCGCCAAAGAACACGGTGTGAAGACGTTCGTGAACGTCAGCACCGACAAAGCGGCGAACCCATCAAGCGTCCTCGGCACCACCAAGCGTCTCGCTGAGGCGTTCACCCTTCAGGTTGGAGCGCATGCGCCCGGTGAATGGCTGAGTGTTCGATTCGGAAATGTGATTGGCAGCCGTGGCAGCGTGCTTCCTGCCTTCGAGAAGCAGATCAAGGCGGGCGGACCAGTAACGGTCACACACCCTGACGTCACCCGCTACTTCATGTCCATTCCGGAAGCCTCCCGCCTCGTCCTGCAGGCGGGGGCCATTGGCAGCACTGGTGAAACTCTGGTGTTGGAGATGGGCGAACCCATGAAGATCGTTGACCTCGCTGAGAAGCTGATTCGTCACCACAACTCCGACGCCGAGATTGTGTTCACCGGTTTGCGTCCGAATGAGAAGCTGCACGAAGTCCTGACCCACGACGGTGAAGTCATGACCACGCGTGAGCATTCCCGCATCTGGCACACCGACGCCAACGTGTGGCTCAACGATGTGGATGCGGTCGAGGAACTCCTGAGCGAGAACCCTGATGTTCTCGCCGAGAAGCTCATGGCCGTTTCCGAAGGCCTCGCCGACGCCCCAGGAGTCGTCTCCTCCCACACCGATTGAAAGAAGAGCGGTGTCAGACACACCGTTACAAGTCAGGCGGTGCTGCTGCTGCGGGAATGTGTTCGCAGCGAGCAGGGCCTGGGCGTGGGATGCTCTGGTGATGAAGCTGATCATTGTGGGCGCTGGAGGTCATGGGCGCGAGATTGCGTCGATTGTCGCAGCGATGCCGGACGCCCCGGAACTGCTCGGGTTTCTCGATGACGGCCTCGACCGCGGCGCCCATTCGTTCGGGTCAGTGCTGGGTCCAAGCTCGCAGATCCCGGATGCTGCCACGCATTTCGTCGTCGGCATCGGCTCGCCTCACGTGCGGGAGACGGTGGCGCTGTCATTGCATGCATCCGGCCTCAAGGCGTTCACTGCGGTGCACCCCATGGCATCAGTGGGCGAACGGGTGATGCTCGGCGACGGCTGCGTGGTGGGACCTGGCACGCATCTCGTGTGTGATGTCACCATTGGCAACCACACCCAGCTCCACGCGAACTGCGTGGTGTCCCATGACGGAGCGCTCGGCGACTATGTAATCGTGACACCGCGCGTTGCGATGGCTGGCAATGTCACCATCGGCGACCGCGCCTGGCTCGGCGTCGGTTCCACGCTCAACATGGGTGTCACGGTCGGAGCAGACGCCCTCGTCGGCGCCGGCGCGGTCGTCATCCGCGACGTCGCCCCGAACAACGTCGTCATCGGCAACCCCGCAAAAGTCCTCCGCCAAAACCGGCCCTGAATACGGTGAGTTGGTCTGTCACGCCGATGTTTTTGCGTCAGCAAAAATTCGCTTAGTGACGAGGTTCGCCAGGACCGAGGAACGGTGGCATTGTGGCGTGGCCCTCGGCGGTGATGCCGTCTCGGTTGAAGACGGCGGACACGGTTTCGATGAGGATTTCGATGTCCATTTTCAATGTATTCGTGTCGACGTAGTCGACGTCCATGTTGAACTTGTCCTCCCAGCTGATCGCGTTGCGCCCGCGCACCTGGGCCAACCCCGTGATGCCGGGACGGACCTCGTGACGCCGCGACTGGTGCGGGTTGTACAGCTCGAGATACTGAGGAAGCAGCGGGCGCGGGCCGACCAGACTCATTTCGCCTCGCAGCACGTTGAGCAGTTCGGGCAGCTCATCGAGGCTGCTGGCTCGGAGGAAGCTCCCGAGCCTGGTGATGCGTTCGGCATCCGGCGCGTCGCCGTCTTTCATTGTCCGGAATTTGATGATCTCGAACAGTTCGCCGTCGAGGCCGGGCCGTTGTTGACGGAAGACCACGGGTGACCCCATGGTGAATCGAATTGCCACAGCGGTGACGGCGATGACGGGCGAGAGCACCACCAGCGCTGCGCCGGCTGCAACCACATCAAAGATTCGCTTTGTGATCACGGGGTCGAGGCGGTCGGCGTGCGTCGCAGCTGGGCGGCGGCGTCAATCGTCAGGCGGGTGGACAGGAGTCCGCTGATGGGGCGCTGCGGATCGGCACATCCTGCCTTGAACAGTGCGAACTGATCGGCGTGTCCTTTGCCGTTGACGCCGGAGATGTCCTGGCCGTCGACGCTGAGGCGGGTGAAGTCGTCGATGACGATGCTGTGGCCGCGACCAACAATCTCGATGCGCTCCTTCGGCATTGAGCCATGTCCGTGCGATGCATAGGAGATGGTGCCAACCACGCCGTTGGGGAACGACATGGAGACGACGACGTCCTGGTCGAGTTCGGCCTCTCCCTGACCGGAACCGATCGCGTTGAGAGCGGTTGGTTCCACGTCACCGGCGAACGCGCAGATGGTGTCGATGAAGTGGCACACTTCGCCAAGAACGCGGCCGCCCTGCGTGCGGTCGTGGTACCAGTGGGTGGCGGGCAGTTCGCCGGCATTCACCCGGTAGTTGATGACCAGCGGACCGCTTCCCCGGGTGCGCCTGATCGCTTCGACCACAGGCGGGGAGTGGCGCCGGTTGTACCCCACCTGCAGGTAGGCGGGGGAGTTGGCGTATGCCTCTTCAATGCGGTCCAGTTCTTCGCCGGTGAGGCACAATGGTTTCTCAGCGAACACGTGCTTGCCTGCGTTGAGTGCACTGATGACGAGCTCCGCGTGCGTGTTGTGTGGGGTGGCGATCATCACGGCGTCGACGATGTCGGAGTTGATGAGCTCGTTTGAATCGGTGTGAACTTCGGTTGCCCCGTGCTTGTCGGCGAGGAAGCGCGCACTGATGCCGGTGGCTGAGCAAATGGCCTGGACCTTGCCGGCTTTGGCGTCGGCCATGGCGGGAAGCATCGTCGCACGGACGAAGTTGCCGGCGCCAAGGAGGCCGATGCCGGGCATGTTGGCCTCGCGCCCACTTTGGGGTCGTTTCGGCTTGTTTTGTGAGAGCACCACGGCGCTGCGGTCAAGCGTCTCGGGTTGGTCTGGATACGTGAACTGGACACCGAACGAGTCGGTGGAGTCGCTGATGATCCTGTAGGCCGACTCGGCCTCGTCGAAGGCGTACTCGTGGGTGACGAGATCGCTGAGGTCGAGTGTGCCGAGCGCCATGAGATCCATGATGGAGGCGAGATTGCGACCCTCGGTCCAGCGCACGTGTCCAATGGGGTAGTCGACGCCCCAATCCTCGTAGCTGCGCTCGTAGCGGCCGGCACCGTAGGAGCGGGCCACGCGGATGGTGGCTTCGGTCTCGAAGAGGGGGCGGCGATCGAGTTCCATGCCGACATCGCCGACGACGACGATGGGCGCCCGGTCCCGAATGAGCTTGAGCGCCCGTTGGATCGGTTCCGACGAAGCTGTGGCCGCGGTGATGATCACGGCGTCAACGCCGTGACCGTGGGACCAGTCGCGAATGCGACGGGTGGTGTCAGCGCCGCTCTCGATTTCGGCTGGAAAACCATCTTCGATGGCCTTGTTCACGGTGAACTCGCGCAGGTCGATGCCGTAGGCCATGTAACCGGAGGCCTTCGCGATCCGGCAGGTGATTTGTCCAAGAAGTCCCATACCGATGACGGCGATGCGGCTACCTGGTCCGAGGTCGGCAAGACGTATGCCGTGCATGGCGATGCTGCCGACGGTGGCGAACGCAGCGTTGGTGTCGCTCACACCGTCAGGGACCGGCACCGCAAGCATGGACGAAACAAGCTGGTACTCGGCGTGGCCGGCGCCGCCAGTGGCAACGCGCATACCGGTGCGGATTCCGTCGACGTGAGCTCCAACGTCAACCACTTCCCCCACGGCGGAATAGCCGAGTGGCATAAGGTCGTCCAGCTTGTTCCGCACGGCTTTGGCGGTGGTGATCAATCCATCGGTTCGGGCCTTGGAGATGACCTGCCGAACCAGGTCGGGGCGGGCGCGGGCTTTGCCGACGAGACTGGCGCTGGCCAGGTTGCGGACGGCGCGTTCGGTGCCAGGGGACACAACGGATCGTTTGACGGCGACGAGCACTTGTGTGCTCGCAACAGTGGGGATCGGGACTTCTGCCAGTTGCAGCTCGCCCGAGCGCACCGATTGAACCAGTTGTTTCACGTCATTCTCCTTGAAGATCACCGTTGTTCGATGGTGATCAATTACCGCCAGCGCGGTGGCCCGAATTTGAGCGGGTGTGCCGAGCGCAGCGCTCACAGGGTATCCACGGCGGGTCCAAGCGCTGCGGGAGCAGGGCCGCGAGCCCCATTCGCAGGGCCGAGGGCTCATTCGCAGCGGTCGCCAAACGAGCGTCAGGCCCGGCCGGTATCGTTTGGAAGGTGCCAAAGCGAAGAGTTCTGGTCCTGAACCAGTTTGCCCTGCCCCGGTCTTCTCCCGGAGGGACGCGTCATGTGGAGCTGTTCGGCCGACTCACCGATTGGGATGCCACGGTGGTTGCAGGTCGACGCAATATGCATGATCAGTCGCCTGTGCCCAATGAGGGCGTGCTTGTCACGGTGCCGGTGACGCCGTATTCCGGTAACAACGCCTCTCGGGTCGTGAACTGGGGCAGCTACTCCGCCGCGGCCGTCCTGCGAGGTTTGACCAAGGGTGGACATGATGTGATCTACGGCTCTTCGCCCCATCTGGGGGCGGCACTGGCGGGTCTGATCATCGCTCGCGTGAAGCGCGCGGGCTTCGTGCTTGAAGTGCGTGACCTCTGGCCGCAGATTCTGCTCGACGCCGGCACGATGGCCGAGGACTCAAAGATCTATGAGGGGTTGAAGAAACTTGAACGGTTCCTGTATCAACAGGCCGATGCGGTGATTGTCCTGGCCAGGGGTTCCGCTGACCCAATCGTGGCTGAAGGAACAGACGCTGCCAAGATCCACTTTTTGCCGAACGGCGCCGACCCGGCCGACTTCGAAGTGGATGCCAATCGCAATGAGTTGCGTGACCGCTTTGGGTTCGAGGGAACGGTTGCGATCTACGCGGGTGCACACGGCCCGGCCAACGGCCTCGACTTTGCTCTCAAGGCGGCAGATGAGCTGAGCGACACGGACTTCCAGATGGTATTCGTGGGTGACGGCGTGACAAAGAAAGAGCTGATCAAGCAGGCGAAGGATCTCAAGCTCACGAACGTGCTCTTTCTTGACCCAGTGAGCAAAGAGAAGATTCCGGAGCTCTTCGCGGCCGCGGACATCGGCTTGCACTGCCTGGCCGACATTCCGCTGTTTCACCATGGCGTCTCGCCCAACAAGCTTTATGACTACATGGCGTCGGGGTTGGCGGTTGTCACAAACACTCCCGGTGAGGTTGCGTCGATGGTGAATGAAGCCGGTTCTGGTGAAGCGGTTGGTCCTACAGAGTTGGCGTCCGGCATTCGTCGGATCATCGCCATGAACGCCGATGAACGGGCGCGCCTCGGTGAGGCCGGCAGGACCTGGATGAAAGCAAACCGCAGTCGCTCGGCTATGGCTTCGCAACTTGAAGCGCTCCTCGACCAGGTGGTCGCGCACCGATGAGCGGCCCGTCGCGTTTCATTGATGCGGCCAAACGGGGTTCCGACGCGGCGCGGACCCTGGGGGCGCCCTGGCTTGCGGCTCGGGTGCGTATGGAGCTTGAAGAACGAAGCGGGCACCTCGAACGCCTCACTCCCGGCTCGACGTGGGGCGAGTTGTCTCTGTCCGGTTCGATCGAGCGCAGCACGGGCGGTCTCTTTCCGGAACTGGCTGGCGCATCGCTGACGCGACGGCCCGGCGACGTGGCTGAACTGCGCGCCCGGCGCGAAGAACTGGCTCAGCGCAGATTCCGCATATTCGGACAGACGTATCCGCTCACTGACTGGCACGGCGATCCAGTGAGCATGGTTTCGTATCCGGCGCAGGATCACTGGACCGCGATTCCTGAGTTCGAGGAGGCCGACCTCAAGGTGGTGTGGGAACCGTCGCGTTTTGGGTGGGCTGTTGATCTCGCTCGCCTGCACGCGGTTGACCCGGAAGCGAACGCGGCGGAACTGTTCTGGGAACTCTTCGAAACGTGGTGCTGGGAGAACGAACCCAACCGCGGCGTGAACTGGTCCTGTGGTCAGGAGTCGTCGCTGCGGTTGATGGCCGTGCTGTTCACTGTGGAAGCGCTTGGCGGCGACGGGCTGACAGAAGAACGCGAGCGTCTTCTTGCCGGGCTCGCCGACGTAACTGCCCGACGGGTGCAATCTCACTGGCGCTATGCACGTTCGCAGCGGAACAACCACATCACCAGCGAAGCCGTCGGTCTTCTCAGTGCAGGCTTCACCTATCCGGGGCTGGACGACGCTGCTGAGTGGCGGGAGTTGGGCGAGCGACTCCTTGTCGAATCGTGTGATGATCTGATCTTTGATGACGGCGGCACGTCCCAGTATTCGCTGAACTATCAGCGGGTGTTCATGGAGAACTTTGTATGGGCGCTATGGCTGTATCGCAGGGCGTTGCAGGAACCGCCTGCAGCTGTTGTTGATGCACTTACCCGCACCACCACACTGCTGCGTGCGATCACCGATCCAGGGACCGGTGCAGCCGGTAATCACGGACACAACGACGGTGCACACATCCTCCGACTGACCAGCACGACCCATGGCGACATGCGTCCGACGATTGCGATGGCGTGTGGAGCACTTGGTGAGCCGATTCCAGAGTTCGAACATGCAACCACCGAGGGCGCTCGCTGGTTGTGGGGTCCATCGCGGACCGAACCGCTGGATGCTGACGCGGAGGCCGCTGCAGCCCGGGAAGGACTGATCTTCGAGGACGCCGGGCTGTCGGTTCTGCAATCTGATGACGGACGGGTGATCATGCGTGGAGGGTCGCACCGATACCGTCCGGCGCACGCGGACCACGGAAGCATCGAGGTCTGGATGGGTGATCATCAGGTCATCGGCGATCCGGGAACCTGGAGCTACAAGCCTGCTGTAGGCGAACCCGACCTGTCCGGCTCGGCCCGTCACAACGCCGTGCGCTTGGAAGGCACCGATTCCATGACGCGGCTGAGCCGCTTCCTCTGGGGCGAATGGCCGACCGTCACCCAGCGCGTGGAACGAGCGGATTCTGACGTGCCGGAACTATGCGCTGTGGTCCGCACCCGTGACGAGGCGTTGAGCTTTGTGCGAACCGTCGCACCGGTGGACGGCGGCTGGCGAGTGCGCGACTATCTGGGCGAAGACGAACCGGCAGAGCTGACGTGGATGTTTCCCGGCACGACGGCGGCGGTGCCGGCTGGTGACAACTGTGTGATCACCATCGAGAACGGGCAGTACAGCGTTCGCAGCCGCATCTTCGTTGGTTCCATGATGGAGCTGATGCCATCCGGCTTTGCCCGTGACACTGAAGAGATTGTGTCGTGTGTGAGCTACCGCCAGTCCGACCCTGATGCCGTCGAAGTCACCATGTCCATCCCCGCCGGCTCCCAACGCGTTGTAGAAACACTGATCCTCCGCACCTGACCTGTGGATAACGGTCTCAGAGACCAGCGCATTGTCGATGGTTACGCGCAGCCCGTGGTCTTCGGGGCTATGTCTGCTTGAGGTGGGCGACGATGCGTTCGGCGGCGAGGCCGTCGCCATACGGGCTGGTGGCGTTGCTCATGCGTTCGTAAAGCGCTGTGTCATCGAGCAGCGCGGTGGCAGCGGAGATGATGGCCTGCGTGTTCGTACCGACGAGGTCGACCACCCCCGCGTCCACTGCCTCGGGTCGCTCGGTGGTGTCGCGGGTGACGAGCACCGGCTTTCCGAGCGCCGGTGCTTCTTCCTGCACGCCACCGGAGTCGGTAATGATGAGCGAAGAGCGCTGCATCAGCCAGACGAATGGAAGGTAGTCAGCCGGCTCAACAAGGAAGACGTTGTCGAGCTCAGAGAGTGCTGATGCGGCCTTTTGCACCACGGGGTTCAGATGCACGGGGTACACGATCTGGACGTCATCGCGCGAAGCGATTGCGGTGAGTGCGTCACATACCCGGTCGAGTCCACCGTCGAAGCTTTCGCGACGATGACCTGTTACCAGGATGAGACGCTTCTCCGGGTCGAGGAAGCCGAAGCGCTTTTCGAACTCGGCCCTTTGGGCCGGGTTATCAAGCACGTTGTCGCGCACCCAGTAGAGGGCGTCGATGACCGTGTTGCCGGTGACGAGAATGGAACCGGGGTCGACATTTTCTGCGAGAAGATTTGCCTCGGATGAGACCGTCGGTGCGAAGTGGGCTCGGGCCACACGGCCGGCGATCATCCGGTTCATCTCTTCGGGCCACGGCGAGTAGATGTTGCCGGTACGGAGCCCGGCTTCGACGTGGCCGACCGAAACTTTCGCGTAGTACGCGGCGAGCGACGCTGCCATGGTTGTCGTTGTATCGCCGTGCACGAGCACCCAGTCGGGTTGCACTTTCTCGAGTACTTCGCCCAGACCTTCGAGCACGGCGCTGGTCACATGGTGCAGCGTCTGTGCATTCTTCATGATGGCGAGGTCGTACTCTGGCGTGATCTTGAAGAGGTCGAGGACCTGATCCAGCATCTCCCGGTGCTGACCCGTGACGCAGACCTGTGCGTCAATGTCCGGCTCTGCGTTCAGCGCAAGGACGACCGGTGCCATCTTGATGGCTTCGGGTCGAGTTCCGAAGACGCTGAGAATTCTGGTCATGTCTGCCCCTTTGTTTCGCCCGGTTCAGTTTACCGGCGTCGCTTCAAGGACTTCCTGAGCCAGAAGTCCTCTGAGGAAGTCGCGCACTGTGGCCTTCTGCCCGACGTCCATGGGTCTTTCGAGCAGGTTGTCCAACTCGCTCATCAGAATCGAAACCGACATGGGTCTGTCCAAGAGCTGCCAGATCACCGCCCCCATGTCGTTGAGCGACGAGGACGCGCCATTCTCGTGATTCCACAGCACCACACGATTCTGCAGCTCCACGCCGGCACATGATGAATTTCGTCGCAGGGTCACTTCATCGCGCAGATCGGTAACCAGCTGCGTTTCCGGTTCCGCGCCCGACAGCGCAGCGGCTGGTTCCAGAGGTGCTGGTTCCAGAGGTGCTGGATTCGAACCTGCTGGATCGGAACCCGCTGGATCCGAACCTGCTGGTTTCGGCACCATCTGTTTCGTCCCTGGTGCGGCTGGTGCGGCTGGTGCGGCTGCAAGTGGCGGACCTGCCATAGAGACCGACTGCGTCGGCAGTGTGGTCATACCGGCGCGTTGGGCTTGCCGCCACGCAACGAGACGCTTTGCGTAGGACCCCTCACCCTGGGGGTATTGACGCCGCAGCGTGGCATCGGTGGGGAAGAGGCGTTCCGAATAGCGGCGGGCGAGTTCAAGATGACGCCGTGTGCTTAACAGCGCCAGAGCGGATTGTCGATGGCCGAGACCGCGTAGATGAGCGCGCCCGGTGAGGCGGTCTGTGGTGGGCCAGATGCGCTCGGCAATAACCACCGCACGCCGACTTGGCGTCCGGAACGGTGTGACGAGGCCAAGGTGCTCTGCGGAGACGTGCAGCCCGATGGCGACCATGTCGGTCCAGCCCTCGGTGTCTGCGAAGCGGGTGATCTCATCCCAGTCAGGTTCAGCTTCGATCATGAGGCGTACGTCCACCATCTGCTGCAACAGAGAGAATCCGTCGCGCATCATGTTCAGTATCGCGTGGATGAGCGCGTGCTCAAGCTTCAGCACCCGAATGGTGATGTCAATGCCGTGCACCGCTCCCACAGTGTGCGTTTCGGTGGAGGCCCACACCTCGGATTGTTGCCGGCACGGGAGAACGAGATTGAAGATGTCGCGATGCATGTCGATTGCGATGTCACCAACGGCAAACGCGCACTCGAAGTTGCGGCCCGAGGGCAGTAGTGGCCTGACGCGGTGGAGGTCGCCGGGTCGCGCTCCAAGTTGTCCGAGGATGTCCTCAAGGTCTGCATCGACGGCAGGGTCAAGGAAGAGGTCGATGTCACCGACGGTGCGCACGGCTGGTTCCCGGTAGAACTGCTGGGCCGTGGCCAGACCTTTCGCCACGCCAAGCGCCAGGTCGCCACCGCCCCGCTGCTGCAGCACGCTGAGCGCTTCAATGAGCAACTGCTGGTGGTGCTGGGCCATGAGATAGTCGACGGCCAGATCATCCAGCATGGTCGTCTGCGAGGGCGGTGTCTGCGAGGGCACCATTCCCGACGGCACGCGCTGAGGTCGCACTGCCTCGCCCGGCTGTGTTCGCGAGGGCGGTGATTCTGATGACGCCGTTTGCGAAGGAGCGGTGTACTTGTCAGCGCGAGCTGCGTCGAAGAGCAGACCGCGCATTCGGTGTTCGGTGGCGCTGACCAACAAGGACGGACTCAACGCTTCGGTCAGAGTGCCTGATCGAGCGAGTTCCAGAAGAGCCGAATGCGGACGCGCCACGCCGTCACCCTAACGGCGCGGCGGAATGGGTCCTGCAGACATGCGAGGTTGGGATGGCGGTCGCCTTCGTCTCGGGACCAACCCTGAGTCAACCCTGAGACCGCTCGGGGGCGTCGGGGCGTAATCAGGGGAAGCCCTCGTAGAACGGTTCGCCAGAGGCCCGCATCATGGAGACATGGAAGAAACAATGGAAGAAACAAAGGACAACACGTACCCGGATCTGCAGGGCACCTCCCCGAGCAGTCCACCCGAAAATCCAGCTGATGGAGCGGTGTCTCCCGGTCAGCCGCCATCCGGTGGCCCTTCGGCGGATGATCGGATCGACGACCACGTCGCTGACGAGGACTTTGATCGCTTCGTCCACAACGATCGCATCCTGGGTGGGGGAGCGACTCTCCCGCCTCCGCCTCCGCCGAATGCTCACTCTGCACCACGGCGCCTCGTGCGTGACCCGCACGCGATGCTTGGTGGTGTCGCCTCCGGCGTCGCTGCCTACTTCGGCCTGGACAAGGCCATTGTGCGTGTCCTGTTCGTCCTTGGGGCGCTCGTCACGGGCGTCGGGCTCCTGCTTTACCCGCTGGCGTGGATCATCATCCCCAGAGCCACTGTTTGGCCGCCGCTGGACGCTCCGGCATACGCGCCACCCGTTCACTGAGCGGCGAGTTCAGCCGCAAGGAGACGGGCGTCGCCATGGAGGTGACAGCCTCGGACGAGTCAGGCTGGCCGCCAGGCATGCGTTCCCGTGTGACTGACGCGAGGGCCAGCTCCTGAGGACCGCCGTCGTGTTTGGCGAGTTGTTTGTCGACGCCGTGGACCATCGCGTCATTGAAACCGGTGGGGCAGGGACCGGGGTTGAGCTTGCAGACGGCGGTTCTGAAGAGGCTTCGGTGGCTGATCAGGTGTGGTCAGCGACGCGAGCTGCGAGCTTGTTGATGGCCATCTGCCAGCCGCCACCGCCGGGGGAGTCAGCCGGCACGCCGACGTGTGCCATAACCATGCGGGTCTGGTCTCCGAGGTCTTCAAGTTCGACGATCACTTCGGTGAACTCGGGTGTGCCAACGGGTGCACCCATGGCGGTGGGCGAGATGACGTTGCCGTCCTCGTCGGCCATGGCTTCGGTGTAGACGAGGCGGGTGGTGGGCGCCACTTCCCTGTACTCGCCGGTGAACCACATCTGCATGGGGCCGTTGGGTGTTTCCATGGCCATGGCGATCAGACGACTGCCTCCGACCTGCGCGTCCATGGTGGCGGTGGGAATCGTCGCGCCGTCAGGGCCGTACCAGGCGGCGAAGTGTTCAGCCTTTGTCCACATATCCCATACGAGAGCGATGGGAGCGTCGAGGGTTCGTTCTATGGAGACCCACTCGGGGGCACTGGTGTCAGTCATTTCTCTGTGCTGCTTTCGTCGGGGCTTTCCTGAACGGATATAGCTCAGCTTGCACGGTGGTGAGATGGATGTCGAGCCGACCGAAGCGGCGGTGCTCAAGCGACAGGGTGGCGGTAGCGAGCATTGCTGATGAGCTTCTCGCTTTCGAGACGATGCATCCGCTCGTCGTGGCCAATCTGACGAAGGAGATCTCCGAGCGTTGCGTGGTGGCCGTAATCCTCATGAAAGGCGCTGGTCCACGGCGTCTCGTCGGTCCATGGGTTGTCTGTCACAAAGCTCATGTAGGTGTGCTCGGCGTGGTCTTCGAAGTCCGCATTGAGACGGTGACTCAGTGATGGGTTGATCGTGTAGAGCAACCAGCTGATCTGGTAGTAGACGAAGGCCATCAGCTGCGGAAGCGCAAACCCGCGGAGGAAGCCGTGCCGTTCCTTGCGAGCCCGGAGCAGTTCCTCCAGGATCAGAAGGTGCCACTGTTCGTTGTCCTGTTCGGCTCGAGCCGCAATGACACGATCGTGAACGGCTCGGGCGAGTTCCGGCGTCTCTGACGTGTGCGTGATTGCGATGTAACCCACGTGTTCCCAAGCCTGGTAGGGCACGCGAGCCACGATTTCGAGCACCCGGAACTTGGCCAGTGTGTCCTTCGGGCCGTAGGCGAGGTCCATGGTGGCAAAGAGTGCCTTGGCGGCCAGCGAATAACTGCGCCGAGGCTGCGCAAGCGTTTCCGCCTGAGCGGCGCGCAGTGCTTCGGGGCTCAACGTCGGATAGGCAGCGTCAGCATTGTGACGTTCCTGGTCGACCGTGTCATTGGCTGTGGTCATCTCGGCCTTTCATCCTGATGCTTTCACTCTCAGTGAACAGTTCGGCCGGTCCGAAGAGACCGATGCATTCGGTGACTGCCGCCACAGCGTTCCACGACATCTCTTCCGTACCGTCTCCATACCTCCGGTACGGTCTCCAAAGCCTGACCAACTTGCCCCGACCAACTTGCAAGGTATTCTCGCACCAATCTGACAAATTCTGCCGAGGCCGTAACCGAAAGGCCCCTGGCTTCGACTTAACAGATATCTGCTCAGGTTTCGGGCAGGTGTGGTAACACGCAGAACCCTGCGGCCGGGCGATCCAAGACTGGCAACAGTCAACGACCGGAGGGTGCACGATCTGGACCAAACCTCAAAAGGGTTTGGTCCTCTTCGTATGCTGGCCGCCCGCTCTGTTCAATCGGCTGCGAATGATCTACCCTCACTGGGCGACGAACGACCTGCTTAAGGACCTCCAATCAGCATCCAGGAAACCCCACTCCCAGACATCTTGAGAGCAGCCGCTGCAGGCGATAACGACGCAGCGACTGAACTCAACGCGGAGTTTCTCGGTCCCCTCACCACATTCATCGGGCGTCACGGCATCGACGATGCCGAAGATCTGGCGAACTGGGTTTTGTTCGAAGCGATCCGCAGTCATGACCCCAAAAAGGGTCAAAATGCGGAAGCTTCTTTCCGCTCGCTCGCCTACACCATTGCTCGGCGACGGGTGGCCGACAGGGTTCGTCACTCTCAGGCACAACCTCGGCTGGACCTCACGGCGGTTGAGGACAATCCGGTAGTCGACTTGACCGATCACAAGTCCTCCAGCTTCGACGAGGACTTCGTGGAGGGCGAATACGTTCGCGGGCTCCTGGGTCATCTGACCCCGGATCAGCGCGAAGTGGTTGAACTTCGGGTTCTGCATGACCTCTCGGTGGAGGACACGGCGAAGGTCACCGGTCGCGACCCGAACGCCGTAAAGCAGATGCAATTCCGGGCCATCAGAACACTGCGTCGCATTGCAGCGGCCGTCGCGATGGTTGTGTTGTTGTGGGTGTCAACCCGCAGTGGTTCGAGCGGTCAGATTGACGTGGACGTCAACCCCGTTGTCGATGAGCGTCCCGCACCCGCTGTTGAGTTCGTACCCGACGCCGAGGATCAACTGGGAGTGGATGACGGAAACGGCGACGACCCAAACGAAGTTGGTCTGGAGCGATCCGAGGATGCCCTGGAGGACACCGCTATCCGAGTCCCGGCAGCGGTCCCGACTTCCGGCCAGAGTGATCTACGCCAGGAACCGCAGGTGCGCGCAGACCGCGATCCCAACACCATCGACGCCGAGCGCGTCGAGGCGTCTGCGGAAAACGCCATACGAGGAGAGCGGGAAGAGGCTTCGCCGGAACGAGTCCTTGCGGGTGAAACCACAAGCGCCACTCGGCCCGACTTCGCAGGCGTAACAGGTCGGCTGCTCAGCGATCAGGACGCAGCTCTGGACGCCGACGGTCAGACCGGTGCCGGTGATGAAGCGTCTTCGAGCCGCAACGAACGCAGCGAGAACGGGGGACAGGAACTGAATGCCGGTGACAGCGATCTTCGCGATGGCGATGCCGGTGACACTGATGGTCGCGATGGCAATGCCGGTGACACTGATGGTCGCGATGGCGACGGCGGCGAAAATGGTCGTGGCGATGAACGCGGCGATGGCGATGGCGGCGAAAGTGGTCGTGGCGATGAACGCGGCGATGGCGACGGCGGCGAAAATGGTCGTGGCGATGAACGCGGCGATGGCGACGGCGGCGAAAATGGTCGTGGTGATGGCCGCGACGATGACGGTGAGGCTGGCCGCACAGACGCCACGCCCACTCCACGCCCAACGGTTGCGCCCCGTCCCACATCCACGTCCCGCCCCACCGAGCTACCCGATGGAACGCCGACGCCACTTCCCACGTCCACGCCCACGCTGCGTCCCACGTCCACTCCTCGTCCCACGTCCACTCCTCGTCCTGCTGCAACCTCGCTGCCAATTGTGAATCAGGCGCGCCCGCGGGCAACCGCCCGGCCGACGTCCACTCCTCGTCCCACCTCGACGCCCCGTCCCACTGCGACGCCGCTCCCTCGGGCCACGTCGACGCCTCGTCCGTCGGCCGCCCCGAGGCCCGTCGCAACCATCCGCCCCCGTCCCACGTCCACGCCGCGCCCACGGGCCACGGCGACGACCCGTCCCACGTCCACGTCCACGCCGCGCCCACGGGCCACGGCCCGTCCCACGTCCACGCCGCGCCCACGGACCACGGCCACGACCCGTCCCACGTCCACGCCCACGCCGCGCCCACGGGCCACGGCGACGCCCCGTCCCACGTCCACGTCCACGCCGCGCCCACGGGCCACGGCCCGTCCCACGTCCACGCCGCGCCCACGGACCACGGCCACGACCCGTCCCACGTCCACGCCCACGCCGCGCCCACGGGCCACGGCCCGTCCCACGTCCACGCCGCGCCCACGGGTCACGGCCACGGCCCGTCCCACGTCAACGGTTCGCCCAACGTCCACACCTCGTCCAACAGCAACACCGCGACCCCGTTCCACGGCAACCACCCGACCCACTATTACGCCGCGGCCCACGCTGACTCCGCTACCCACCTCGACGCCACGTCCGACATCCACACCGCAACCCCGTTCCACGGCAACCACCCGCCCCACGTCCACGCCGCGTCCGACATCCACACCGCGACCGCTTCCGCCCGCAACGGCCACGCCGCGTCCGACATTCACGCCTGTTCCCAGAGCAACGTCGACGCCACGACCCACCGTCACGCCGCGTCCCACGTTCACGCCTGTGCCGACTGCAACGGCTCGCCCCACATCAACTCCGCTCCCCACCTCGACGCCACGCCCTGCGGCTACCCCTCGCCCAACCCTGACACCAACGCCGATTCCGGTTGTCGGTCCGCCGCCGGGCGCTCAGACAGCACAACCATGGGCCTGCCATGTTGAGTCAGCTCTGGGTAGCGATGGCGGCGTCGAAGTCCACCAGCGGTATACCGCTGCGTTCGCCGACACGTACTACCTGTACGATGGCGAAGGCTCGCTCGTCACCATCTTGTCGCAAGACGAAGCCAGGCCCCGCTTCCGGATCCGCTGGAAAGAAATCGAGTGGTACGGCAACGAGTTCGGATTCGACACCCCCGACGTTCGATTTGTGGCTGCGCAAAATCAGGGCGAAGAGATCTCGTCCCTGCGGTACTGCGGGCGCGACGACGTCTAGCGTTCGGTCACGTAACCCGCGCCAAAGATTCGGCTGCTGCTGAGCCCGTGGCTCACCGCGGTGACGCTCACGATGCGCTCCTCCCACTCGAAAGAGGTCTCGCCTCGTCCAAGTCAGCCTTCTTTGTTCAAGGTGCTGCTGTCACCGTTCAAGGTGTGGCTGTCATCGTTCAAGTGTGGCTGTCATCGTTCAAGGTGTGGCTGTCATCGTTCAAGGTGCTGCTGTCATCGTTCAAGGTGTTTGTGTCTTGCGTACGGTGATGGTGACGGTCGATTCTGAGGTCTCGCCGTTGATGGTTTCCATCAGCGTGATGCTCACCGAGCCAGGACTGAACGAGTCGATCTGCAGGCGTGGGTCCGGGCTTTCGGTTCCGTCCTCGTCGCGCCACACATAGGTGGCGCCCTCGCGGGCCTCATAGGAGAAGACCGCAGTGTCGCCAACAAACACTTCGGATGGCCCCAGGATCTGCGGGCCGCTTGCACCGAACATCGTGCCGGCAAGCCCAACAACAAGGAGCACAACAGCAACCACGGGGATCAACCACCGCGGGTTCCAAGCCGTGAGAGGAGCCGAAGGCGCCGGTTCGGCCAGCAACGAACTGTTCGCTTCGGTCGGGGCGACCTGCATATCAGTTGAAGAGTTCTGATGGGTCGCTTCCTGACGAACGGCAGCGACGTGTGGATCGTCCATCGCTTTGAGAGAGCTCAGAAGTGACCGTGTCCAGAGCTCTGCATTCTGGGGTCGATCTGTGGGGGCGACGGCCAGTCCCGCACGGAGCGCGGAGGCCACCTCCGGCCGCAGCGCATGGAGTTCTGCGTCGGGCCGAGGGGAGCCGGTCAGCAGGTGAGCGATGATCGCGGTGGCCGAGTAGAGATCCGCTCGATGGTCCACATCCACGACCGGCTGCTGTTGCTCGGGCGCTGTGTACTCGGGCGCTATGTAACTGTCGGTGCCGCCGCTCATCGTGACATCTGCTGTGTCCTGCTCGAGAGCGAGGCCGAAGTCGCCGAGGATCAGCCGGTCGTCCGGGGAGAGCAACTCGCCAGGGGCCGCGGCGGTCTCGCCTGCCCGTACCAGGATGTTTGATGGCTTGATGCAGCGATGCACGACGCCGCCATCATGTGCAGCCTTGAGACAATCGCCCAGTTCGCCAACCACGCGGCGCACCGCCGCCGCACCCCAGGTGGGCTGTGACTTCATCCGGTCGTCGAGCGTGCCGCTCATCAGGGCTTCCATCACAAAGTATGGCTGTCCATCCACCTCGCCAATGTCGTAGACCGCCACCACGCGGTCGCTCTGGAGATGGCGAAGCAGACGCGCCCTGCGCACAAATCCCTCCCGAATCTCGGGCACTGCGGAGTGGCTGTCGGCAAGCACCTTTATTGCCACCGGAGCGTCGATTGTCGGGTCGTGGGCGAGATAAACCGTTGCGAAACTCCCAGAGCCAACACGCCCCTTTATTTCGTACCGGCCAATCCGCGTCGGGCCCGCGGATGAGGAGAAATCTACGATGCCCTCAGTATAGGAAAGCGGTGTGTGTGAACCGGAACGGCGTGACGCGCACGCTGTGTCGATCGAATGCGAGCGGTGGCGGGGTTGGAGGGTTGACGTTGCTGCGCCCAGCAACTACGAGCTTCCCGAAGCCGTGGACGTAAGCGAATCAACACCGTGGTGATCTGGTGCGTCCGCTTCGGCGTCCAATTCGACGCAGCAAATATCGTCTGAGGGTTTGCGTCAGCACTCTTCGATGGCCTTGACGTCTTTGAGCCAGAGACCGCCACCCCGGTGAGGGCGAGAGTCGTAGGAGCGATGGCCGAGGAGTCTCTGCACACGAGGTGATTGCGCTTGCAACTGCTCGGTGGTGTAGTCGATGGCGCACGCTTCTTCCGGGGTGAGCCATCCCGCAACAAAGCTGAGGTGCATGGCCCGCCGCCACTGGTCCGCGGTCTGGTTGGCGCCTCCGCCATGCATCACGTAGCCGCTGTAGATGAACGCATCGCCCGGTTCGAGCTCGGCGGGAACTGATTCCAGGTCGTCTCGCCAATGGCCAAGTTCGCCGGTGGTGTGGCTGCCGGGAACCGCCCGCGTGGCGCCCAGTTCCTCGGTGACGGAATCCAATCCAATCATGGCGCTCACGGTGATCTCCGGCGGGTTTGGCCATGCGTGTTCAACAAAGGCGTACCAGTTGTTCGCGTCGCGGTGCAGCACCTGGGCCGGCTCGCCCGGACCGATGTACATGACCTGGGCGGTGTTGACCCAGTAGGAGCCGCAGATCGGGAGCAGCACTGCGTCAGCGATGGCGGCGAAGTGTCTGTTCTCAAGCAGGTCGAAGTACGCCGGGGTCAGCAGCCCAAGGCTGGAGAAGCGGATGGTGTTTGCTCCCACGAACATCTTGCCGTCTTCGCCCATGCCCTGGGTTGCGCTGCCCGGTGCGACAGCCTCGGCAGCAGTGTCTGAGGCTTCGCGAATGGCGTCAATCGTGTCTCGGGGCACCATTTCCTCGAGGATGAAGGCGCCGTCACGAGCGAAAGTTTCAAGCAGCACGTCCAAGGGCGTGTCGGTGCTGAATCGCTGGATAGCGGTGGAGACAGTGGCCATGGGCAAATCCTAATGGTCGGCTGGGCTGGAGGCTTCCGTGTTGGAGGCTTCCGTGTCGCTCGCCGGTTCAGGTGTCGCTGGTTCAGGTGGCGCCGGTTCAGGTGTCGGCGGCTTGGCGGCTGTTGGCAGTCACGAGCACGTACACGCCCATGATGACAAGCACGGCACCGATGAGCTCCACCACACCAAGTCCCTCACCGCGCAGGATCCAGCCGAACAGTACCCCGAAGACCGGGATCAGGTATGCGGTGGACGCGGCCTGCGATGGTGTGGCATGACGGACCACGGTGGCGAGGAGCGCGAAGGTCACGGCGTTCGCGGGAATGGCGGCATAGATGAGCGGGACGAACAGGCCGAGCGACCAGTCGGTCTCGGCGGTACCTTCCACGATCAGGGCGAAGGGCACGAGCATGCACGCAGACATCCAGAGCTGTATGCCAACTAGCATGATCGGGCTGACTCGGGAGAAGTCGCCCACTTTCATGTAGACGTTGCCGAACGCCCAGGCGATGGCCGACAGCAGCAGTATGAGAATGCCGGTGAGAGCGGAATCGCCGGACATCGATGGTGACGCCAAAATCACTGTGCCGGCGAAACCAACGGCCAGGCCGACCATCGCAAGGCGCGTGATTGCGGTGCGCAGCAGGAAGACGGACAGGACCGCCGTGAACATCGGCATGGTCGAGGCGATGAGCGAAGCCACGCCGGCTGGCACCTTGCTGACGCCGACCACAAGGAGTGCACTCGACACTGTCGTGATACTGAGTCCGACGATGAAGATGTTGAGCAAATCATCGCGGTTACGGGGAATGGCCTCGCCCCGGCTGAGCGCAAACAGCACCAGGAACGTTCCGCCAATCACGGTGCGCAGGCTGGCAATCAACAGCGGAGTGGAGTGATCGAGCGCGAACTTCAGTGCGGAGAAGTTGCCGCCAATCAACATCGCAACCAGGACAACCGTTGCCAGCACGACGCGGCTGCTCATACCCGGGCTCGCGTCACTGGCGACGTAGGTCTTGTTCTCCACACTCTTCCTTTGTGGTCGACGCGGTTATATCGCTGTCTTCGTAGTGCTATCGCTGCCCTCGCAGGGATATCGCCATGTGAGCTTCGCACAACGTCGTGATCGGGTGGACCACATGGTGTGATAGCCAACATGGGTGGTACCCCCCGACGGAACCGTCGATGAGACGGGCAACAACACAGCCAGCACCGAGGTTGAGAACGCAAGCGTGCTGCACCCGCAGAGGCGGCTGATCCTGTGGGTTCTGATCGCTGGCATCGCTGCGGCGTCGTTTCCTGTCACTGTTCTTGGCGCGGCAATTCCGGAAATCGCTGCCAATCTGAACTCCACTGACGCCACCACCAGTTGGGTGCTCGCCGGACCACTCCTCGGCGTGGCTGTGGCGACACCGATCACCGGCAAACTCGGCGATCTCTTCGGTCACCGGCCGGTCTACATCATTGGTCTGTGCCTCTCGACACTCATGGGTGTGGCCACCGGGTTCGCATGGGACATTGGTTCGCTTATTGGTTTCCGCACGCTGAGCCAGATGTTCGGCGCTGCAACCGGACCTGCGGCACTGGCCATCATCATGCACATCTTCCCCCGGGAGGAACGGGCGCCGGCTATTGGACTCTGGTCGGCCATCAGCGCTGTTTCGCCCACCGTCGGCATCGTGGTCGGCGGACCGCTGATTGATGCCGTGTCGTGGCGAGTGATCTTCTTCATGCAGTCTGGTCTGGCGCTGATAGGTCTGGTTGCCGCCATACTCGTGTTGCCACGAACCAACGCACGCCAGCAGGTCCAGTTCGACATTCTCGGCGCCCTGACACTTGGCTCAGGAGTGACCGCGCTGCTGCTGAGCCTCAACCGCTCTTCCGCGTGGGGTTTCAGCGACCCTCGCATCATCGGTGGCGCCAGTGCGGGTGTGTTGTTGCTGGTGCTCTTTTACCAGGTGGAATTGCGGGCCGAGGCGCCCCTGCTTCCCCCGGTCCTGCTCAAACGCGGCGATTTCTCCCGGCCGGTTTCGAGCCAACTGTTCACCATCGGTCCGTACATGGGGTCGTTCGTCGTGACACCGATTATGTTGGAGCGTGTGTTCGGCTATTCAACCACCGCTCGTGGTTTGCTGATGATCCTGCGTCCAATTGCATTCAGTCTCGGATCGTGGACTGGTGGTCGCCGGGCGGAGAAGCTTGGCGCCCGCCGCATGGGCGTGACTGGCGCTGCGCTCATCGGACTGGGTACGGCGCTCACCGGCCTGGCGGGGACGTCCGGCGCGGTAATCCTGGTGGTGCTGTCCCTGGCGATTGCCGGTTGGGGCAACGGGTTGGGCCGACCAGCGCTGCTGTCGCGTGTCAGTGAAGCGGTGGACGAAGCAGACTTCGGGATGGCAGGTGCTTCGTTCAACGTCGGCGGCCAGATCGGCGCCGCGGCGTGGATTACATTGCTGACGGCCATCCTTGGCGAGAGCTCGAGCCCAGGCCGCTTCCTGCTCGTGTACCTCATTGCCGCAGGTGCAACCGCCATCGCGATTGCGATTCTTGCGGGCCTCTCCCAAACCGCCAGGCCGCTGCCTTGAGCCTGTTGGGTTTGCCGCACTGATTCTTGTGTTCGGCCAGTTGATCTGGTCATGACCCCGCTATGGTCATTTGCTGACTCAAACAACGTTCAACTTCGCGGCGCTCCATACGGTTCATCGTCGACGGATGGTCTGGTGGCGGATGATAAACCCAAGATTGGCGATGTGTTCCCACCCTCATCTTCCTCGTGTCCTCCTGGTAACGGTTCTTACGCTGGTGGTGCTGTCGACGGCGTGTTCTGGACTCCGCCAGGCTGAGTCACCTGTGCCCCTTGCTGAGTCTTTTGTGGCCCAGCAAAACGATGCGCGTGAGACGGGCGGTATCGCATCCACCGAGCAGGTGGTGCTCGAGATCTCCGCGTGGAAGGGCAATGCCGAGGAACCTGCCGGCCTGCCCGAGCTGATCGAACGGTTCGAGTCTGAACATCCGGGCGTCTCGATCGAACTCACGTACATCAGTCGCATCGACAGCGAGTTGGTGCTGGGCGGGCGGCTGGGCGATGGTGATCCACCCGACGTGATCATGACAGACATGCAGCTTGTGGACCTCTTCTCACGGGAGGACCTACTCGTTGATTTCGGAATCGACACCGAGTGGCACAGCCGCCTTCCCGAGGATCTCCGCTCAGCACTCACCATTGGTGACAGCTCGTACATCATGCCGTTCGAGTCCATCGGTATGGGGAACTTCGTCAACGTCGATCTGCTCGCCCGGGCTGGCATCACGCAACCACCGCTTACTGTGGATGAACTGCTGGTCGCGTGTCATCGACTGGCTGATGCCGATATCAAGCCGTTGATCTTCACCGGCGGGTTCTCTGCTGCGCTGTTCCTTGTCGCCAATGGCCTCGAGGGAGCTGGTTCTTCGGCCGTGGCGTTGGGTTCGGGCGAAGCCCGGTTCGCCGACAGCGCATCCTTCGTGGCGGGCGTCGACCTCATACGCGACCTCATTGCCGCCCGATGCTTTGATCCCGAAGAACAGGCCGGCCTTGACTCGTGGAGCACGGCGCTCACAGCGTTCAGTGAAGGTCAAGTAGCGATGATGCCTCAGGGAGCGTGGAATATCGCCGCCTTCAGCGAGGTCGACGACCTCAACTATGTGTTCACCCCGATTCCATCTGCGCGATCGATGGGCGTTGCTCTGGATCTGTTCGGGATTGGCTGGTCCATCCCGGTGGGTGCAGAACACTCCGCAACCGCCCGCACCTTCGTTGATTGGTGTGCGCTGCCCCAACAGATCCAGGTCGTTCTCGATGCCGAGGCGGCGTACACGCCTTTCGACGATGGTTCGAGTGGCACGCCTCGTCTGGCGAGAGCCTATGACGAGGCTCGAGCTTCCGGAGCGGCGATCAGTTATCCGGTGGCTCTGCTGCAATGGCCGAGCGAACTCGAGACGGAGATCTGGGACAGCCTCACCGCTCTCCTGCTCGATCCGACACTGCCCACAGTCGACGTGCTGTCCCGGTGGGACCGAGTTGTCGATGAGGCTGCAGCCGATGGCTGATCGCGCGCTGGTGGCACCTCGGCGTATCGAGATGCATGACCGGCCGCCGGGCCGCGACGAACTCAGCCGTGGTGCGAAAACCTTCGTTCTTCTGGTGTTCGCGCTGGCCCTGGTCGTCGCCGTTCTGGGAGCGTGGGAAATCGACGCGCGTCGAACAGATCAACGCCGGGGAGAACTTCAGGACTCGGCTCAGGCCGTGGCGGGCGAGGCCGCAGACCGCCTGGGTGCTGCTGTCACCGCGGTGCAGCGGATTTCACTCGTCACGGTTGCCAGTTGGCCGTCCCCAGCCGAGTTCGAAGCGGCCTTCGCCGAACACTCGGCAGCGCTACCCGAAGAAGCGGCTGCGTCCGTGGTCATCGGCGTTTCGGCCGAGCAACTCGACACCTTCGTGCAGGCCGAGCGACGGATCAACCCGCAATTTCGGGTTTCATCGGGCAATCGCGTGGACATCCGGGGAGACCATCTTCTCGTCATGCGTTCTCTTGATGAAACGCTGATCGGCACCGATTTGACGGAAGAGCCCGAGGCGGCGCGGTTCACCAGACTGCCAGCCGTCGGCATGCATGTGTTCGGCATCGAGGGTGGCACGGCTGATGACGCGGATGCCGTCCAGTTCATCGTCCGTTCGAAAGCGGAGGGGCCCGACGATACTCGCCACGATTCATGGACGGTCGTGTCTTTTGACCTCGACGCTCTCTTCGGGCAGGTCCACGAAGCCGGCGCAACTGACCTCGGCATTCGGCTTGCGATTGGCTCGGTCGGTGAAGCCGGACCCTACGGCGTAGATCGCAGCAACGCGGGGGGAGCTGTTATTGAGCGGATCCCCGTGGGCCCTGTTGACCTCGATGTTGAGGTCTGGTCGGATGCTTCCAGCGCCCGCACCCTCACGATGCTGATGTACCTGGCAGCCGCCATTGCTGCTGGCGCCGTTGCGCTCGTTGCGTACCTCGCGCTGGCGCTGTCGGCCAATCGCCGCCGGGCGAGCGTGCAGTCAGAACAGGCGCGACGCGATCACCTCACTGGCATTCCGAATCGGCGGTGGGCTGTGGAGTACCTGTCCGATCTGGAGGGCGAGTCTGTGGCGGTCCTGTTCTGTGACCTCGACCGGTTCAAGGTGGTAAACGACTCGGCCGGTCACAGCGCGGGAGATGGCATGCTGCTTCAGGTTGTCGATCGACTTCAGTCAGTGCTCGACGAGACCTGCAGTGTCGCTCGATTTGGCGGGGATGAGTTTCTGGTCGTCTGTACCGGCCCCGAGGACATCATTGGTCATGCATCACACATTGCGGAGCGAATCAACAAAGCCATGAGCGATCCGTTCGCCTTCGGATCGAGCGAGTTTACAACGACGATGTCGATCGGAATCGCAGCTGCCGACAGGTTGTCCAGTGTCCCCGCGGCCGAGTTGATCCGCGCTGCTGACGTCGCGCTCGGTCTGTGCAAGCAGCGGGGCCGCAACGGCGTCGTTGTTTACGACGACCGCCTCCGGGAGGCTGAACTCGATCGACTGGAGCTGGAACGGGACCTGCGAACATCGCTCGACCGCGGTGAAATGGTCATCCACTACCAACCGATCGTCGCCGTCGATGGCAGCGTTGTATCGTTCGAAGCGCTCGTGCGCTGGCAACGAAACGGCGAGCTCGTGAGCCCGGTTGTCTTCCTGCCCGTCGTCGAGGAAATCGATCGCATGCGGGATCTTGGCGAGATTGTGCTCCGCCAATCGGTCCGTCAGTTTGCTCGCGGCATTGACCCTGCGGGTGCGCTGACTCTGCATGTCAACGTCCACCCACATCAATTGACCGACCCAGCCTTCACCGCCCTCGTGAAGCAGGTCCTGACCACTGAAGGCCTGCCCGCCGGTCGGCTGATCCTGGAATTGACAGAAGGTGAGTGGGCCGAGTCGATCGAGCGGGTCACGCCTGTCCTCGACGAGCTCGCCGAGTTTGGTGTGCGATTTGCCATCGACGACTTCGGCGCCGGCTACTCCAATATCGGTCGGGCCCTTGCTGTCACCGGAGTGGCGGAGATCAAGCTTGACCGATCCCTGGTGCGCGACATGTTTCAGGCCCGCAACCACGCATTTGTCACCGGCTTCACCGAGACAATGACTCGGATTGGAGTCGCGGTGATCGCAGAAGGAATCGAGACGGTCGAGGATTTTGCGTGCGTGAAGCGATCGGGAGTGACCCGCTTCCAGGGATACCTGTTCGCCCGTCCGGGGCCGGCAGGCGAGACTGACTTCCGGGCGACTTCAGGTCTGGGTCCAGTCATGGCGGATCGTGTCATACCCGAGTTGTTCGCTGAGTCTTACAACATCCCCTACCCGCTCTCCGGAGTGCCACTTTCAGGTGAGACGGCGGGAAGGGGCGGGGGTGCCGCTGCGGAAAAAGAGGGCGACGAGTAGACCGACGGCGACGGGAATCGCCACGCCCATGAGGACGATCTCCGTCCACGGGATGACGAGCCTGCGAGCGGTGAAATCGTCGGCGGCAAGGATTACGGCGAAGATCGCAATGGCCAATGGAATGCCGAGCAGCGCTGCGAGAACCATGTGATACGTCGTCTGCGCACCGAGCATCCATCGGCGAATTGACGGGGATGCACCGGTCGCAATCATTGAGGCGAAGTCCTTGTCAGCCTCTACCGCAGCGAGCGATGCGACGATCAGTGAGATCAGGATTGCCAAAGCAGAGACTGCGGCAACAGACCACCACCGCAGCTGCGCTCCGGTTGGTCCGGTGGAGGGGAGCGGCCGCACAAGGTCGACGGGTTCGAGTCCCGCAACAGGCGCCAGGCCGGTCCAGGCCGCTGCCGCGCGACGTTCCAACTGCTCAATCTGGGTCGGCGTCAGGTTGTCAGGGTTGAGGAAGACCGGTACGTCCACGAGGGCAAGATCATGTGCCGCGGCAAGCTCTGGACTGATCAGCACCACGTTCATGAACCCCAGACCATTGTCCGGTGCGAACGTAACCGGCGCAGAGATCACGTCGCTCGCCCCCTGTTCGGTTATTGCGAACGAGTAGTTGAGGTCGGGTCGTTCCGCATGGCGTGAGTAATTGAGGCTTCTGCCCGGGTTGCCAAAAACGACGGCGTGACCGGCTCCGAGTCTCTCGCGATGCTCACGACTGAGGTTGAGGGCTTCCATAAATGTCGGTGTTGCCACGGTTGCGGTCACACTGACCCCCCACATTGAGAAGCCGTTGGCCTCGATCAGAGTGACGCGCAGGTCCGGGTCCGACACCACGCTGACAAGGTGTTCGCTCGCCTGGGGCAGGGTCGCTCGTGTTGCATCGGTCAGCAGTCGAGCCAGTTCGGATTCCTGCGCCAGTATTGCCTCCTCGGGGGCGGCCGGAACCGCAGACGTCGAACCGAAAGGCGATGAAGAGACGGAGGGCGGCACGAATTCCGGTGACCCAACCGGGAATGCGACCTCGGGCAGAATCGGGACATCCGTCTGTGAGATGCCGACCCCGCCGTAGTTGGGTCCAAGATCGCCTATGGCGACCATCCGACCGTCGTCGCTGCCAGCCTCGGTCGGATAAGCGGCTGTCGCCGAACCAAAGACGACCGGGATCGCAGCCACGGCGACAAACGCCGCAACGGCCGCGCCTGAGCGGCCCCGGTGTCGGGCCGAGTTGCGGGTGATGAGGCGCACGGCGAGCGGAACCCGTTCGGCGAAGCGCGTGGAACCGCGCGATGCCAGGTGGAGCATGTGGCCAACGACCGACAGGGTGCCGAAGAACATGGCGCCGATCGACGCCACGATCAGGACACCAAAGACTGTCCGGTTGCCGCTCGACCCCAAATAGGGATTGGCACCGAGCAGGGAGAACAGAGCGAGAGCCCCGATTCCGAGAGTGGTCATGCCCACCAGCGGCGTGCGGTGGCGAGGCGTTCGGGTTGGCAGACGTCCCGCCAGCGCTGATGTGATTGGGACCGACGAGGCCTCTGATGCCGGCCACCATGCGGCCAGCAGCGCGGCGCCAAGCGCCACGAAGGCCGGGCCGATCACATCGATGGGTGTCCATTGCAACGTCGGTGCCCTGCTGGGCACCATCACTGCTGATCAGATGCGGGGAATGCTCGCCCTGCGCAGGTCACAGGTGCAGGACGAGTTGGCTGCCCAGGAGTCAGCGTTGCGTGAGATTGATGCACGCCTCCAATCCATCGAAAGGGAAGGCGCCATGCCTGACTTCGAACTCACACTCAAACCACTCCCGGCACTGCACTTTGCTGCGGTGTCGTCACCGGTTCCCGGCTTCGGTCCCGAGAACGTAACAGAGCCGATGATGGCGGCGGCCAAGGTCGTCGAAGCGTCGCTTGCTGCGTCCAACGTCTTGGCGACGGACCCCTGGTTCCTGTGCTTCAGCAAGGCATCGGACGAAGACATTACGGCGTACTTCTGCAAACCGATACCGGAACACGTGGTTTCACTCGAGGGGGACGCCGGCGTCTTCACGTTGGACGCCGTGCCTCATGCCATCTCCGTCGTACGTCACCTGGACGACCTTGACGGCTACAGCGACATCTACCACGAGATGGCGTTGTGGGCAGAAGCGAATGGGTTCGAGGTGGTGGGCGACGGTCGTGACCTGGCTCTCGATGACGCGGGCACGGTTATGGACACGCAACTGCCGTTGCGTCGGCTTGGCGAAGCGGCTCCGAACGTGACGCCTCGGCGAGTGACTGCTCGCTAGGAGAAGCGGGCTTCGAGCTCGACAATCTCCGGCAGGCCGATGGCGTCGG
>Ga0209828_1000198_pt1 | contig 57136 bp, 47 predicted proteins | sample MaitaG_FD_187429 | JGI IMG/M metagenome (GOLD analysis project Ga0209828, IMG submission 187429) | Marine algal microbial communities from Maine, USA - Maine_Asex2 metaG (SPAdes) (version 2) | ecosystem: Host-associated > Algae > Red algae > Unclassified | place: Maine, USA | collected 2015-01-05
TGATTCGTATTTTCTACCATCAAAACGCTTTCTTTTACTAATGGCTAATGGATTTTTATTTAACTCATCGAACTCTTCTCTATTATTAAAAATACTAATAGCTGTAAAAATCGCTTCCTTAAAAGAACTAGTATCTGCTTCTCCTTTTCCAGCTATCTCATATGCTGTGCCATGATCTGGAGATGTTCTTACTCTGTTTAATCCTGCTGTAAAATTAACACCTTGACCAAAAGAAAGTGTTTTAAAAGGTATTAGGCCTTGATCATGATAAGAAGCAATAATGGCATCGAAACTTTTATAGTTATTACTCCCAAAAAAACTATCTGCAGCATAAGGCCCGAAAACTAATTTTCCAGTTTCTTTTATTTTTTTAAGTGTTGGTCTCATTACAGTATCGTCTTCATTACCAATAACACCATTATCTCCAGTATGAGGGTTTATGCCTAATACAGCAATTTTTGGTTTACTAATTTCAAAATCTTTTTTTAAAGAATTATATACTGTGTCTATTTTTTTAGTTATTAATTCTGGTGAGATATGGCTTGAAATATCTTTTACAGGCACATGGTCTGTTAGTAAACCAACTCTTAACGTATCTGTAACCATAAACATTAAGCTATCGCCTTCTAATTCTTGAGCTAAATAATCTGTATGTCCAGGAAATTTAAAAGTTTCAGATTGAATATTACTTTTATTAATAGGCGCAGTTACTAAAACATCTATAGTTTCATCTTTTAAAGCTTTTGTTGCGCTTTCTAAAGATTTTATGGCATATTCACCTATTTTAGTGTCTTCTTGACCAAAATTGATATTTACATTTTCTTCCCAACAATTAAAAATATTTACTTTTCCGTGAAGAATTTCGTTTGTATTATTAATACCATTTAAATTAATGTTTAGTTTAAAGTGGTTTTTAACAAATGTCATTGTTTTTGTCGATGCAAAAATTACAGGCGTGTAAAAATCTAACATTCTTTTGTCTTCAAAAATCTTTAGTACAATTTCTGAACCTATCCCGTTTAAATCTCCTATAGAGATACCTACAATTATTTTTTCTTCTCTCTTCATTAATAATGCTAACTATTGTTCGTAATTTTATACTTGCAAATTTAACCAAATAATACAGTTAAAAGTATGTTTACAGGAATTATTGAAACCTTAGGGCGTGTTACAAAAATTAAAAATAAATTAGAAAACTCACATATTACAGTTGAAAGCGCGTTTACAAAAGAATTAAAAATAGACCAAAGCGTTGCACATAATGGTGTTTGCTTAACTGTTGTACATGTTGAGGATAATAGCTACACGGTTACTGCTATTAAAGAAACTTTAGATAAAACTAATATTGGAGATCTAGAAGTTTCTAATATTATTAACCTTGAACGCGCAATGAAACTTGGAGATAGGCTGGATGGACATATAGTACAAGGCCACGTAGACCAAACTGCAAAATGTATAGATATTGTAGAGAACCAAGAAAGTTGGCAATATACTTTTAAATACGATTCTTCACTTAATAATATTACTATTGAAAAAGGTTCTATTACTGTTAATGGTGTAAGTTTAACGGTTGTAAACTCAAAACGTGATACTTTTAGCGTAGCCATAATACCTTATACTTATGAGCATACAAATTTTAAAACCTTTAAAATTGGTACTATTGTAAACCTAGAATTTGATGTTATTGGAAAATATATTTCTAAATTAAATGCGCTAAATAATTAAAGTACCTTTTTTTAAAACTATAAACTTTAAAAACACCGTAGAAAATACCAGCAACTAATAGCAAAACTATACTGCTATCTATTGGGAAGTCCAACAGGTAAAAGTGTAGGATTTACAGGTGTTGGCATTTGGGCTGAGCATACAAAACTTATAAATAGGAATAAAATTGAGGCAATTTTTTTTATTATAAGTCGGTATGCAAATGGTTTAAAAAAATATGAGCAATAGTATTGTTTAACAATTAATCCGCCTGTAAGAAAAAAGATAATACATAGTCTTTAAATATAGAAACTAAAAAAGCCTTTCATTTAATTGAAAGGCTTTACAATTTTTGTGGTCCCACTTGGGCTCGAACCAAGGACCACCTGATTATGAGTCAGGTGCTCTAACCAACTGAGCTATGGGACCAAAATTGGTGTGCAAATTTAATATTAATTTTAAAAGACCGCAAGATTTTATTTCTTTATTTCTTCCTTTATTTCTTGACACAGCTCAATTAGTACACCATTAGAAGATTTTGGGTGTAAAAAAGCCACCAATTTATTGTCCGCGCCTTTCTTAGGTGTTTCATTTAAAACAATAAAACCTTCAGATTTTAGTCTTTTAATTTCAGCTTCAATATTATCAACATCAAAAGCAATGTGGTGGATACCTTCTCCTTTTTTTTCTATAAATTTTGCAATTGGACTGTCTTCTCTAGTTGCTTCTAATAATTCTATTTTATTTTCTCCAACTTGAAAAAAGGATGTGTTTACGCCTTCGGTTTTTACTTCTTCAGTTTTATAATGTGGTTCTCCAAAAAGTTTAGTGAACAAATTATTCGACTCTTTTAAACTTTTAACCGCTATACCTATATGTTCTATTTTATTCATTAAATAACAACGTTTTTAATTTATACTTAAATTTAAGGTGCAAATTTTAATTTCAAAAATACTATAATATTTAAAAAGCGTAGATTTGTAGTCTATATATCTCCTAAATAGTTGGGAACAACACACAGAATGAAAACAGAAGAAAGTCAAAGACAAAAAAAAATAGGATCGGTTTTACAACGCGATCTAGTAGATATTTTACAAACAGCAGCAACTCAAGGTGGCATGCGTGGTGTTATTATTTCGGTATCTAAGGTTTCGGTAACCGTAGATTTATCGGTTGCAAAGGTCTATTTAAGCATCTTTCCAAATAACAAAGCGAAGGAATTAGTAGAAGGTATAAAATCTAATCAGCCATTTATTCGTCACGAATTAGCACAACGTACTAGAAATCAATTACGCAAAATGCCACAACTTTATTTTTTTGTGGATGATTCTTTGGAGCATATCGATAAAATTGAGCAATCTTTAAAAGGAAAAGATAACCCAATAAAAGATCCAAACTTTTTTGAAAAACGAAAAAAAGCGTAAATTATTTTGAGCTTTCCTCTTTACATAGCAAAACGCTACTTACGCTCTAAAAGCAAAAATAATGCGATCAATTTTATAACCTATATTGCCATTGCAGGCATCATTATAGGTTCTGCTTCTTTATTTGTAGTGCTCTCTGGTTTCGCTGGTCTTCGAGCATATACGTTGCAATCTACTACTGTTGTTGATCCAGATTTAAAGGCCGAAACCACCGTTGGGAAATCTTTTATTTTAGAACCAGACACAGACACAAAATTAAATGCAATAAATGATATTGTAAGCTATGCTAAAGTAATAGAAGAACGCGTTATTGGTTCTTTTAATAATAAAAAACAACCTTTAATTATAAAAGGCGTAAATGCTAATTATACAAAAGTATATATAGTAGACTCAATTCTACGAAATGGTAGTTGGTTAACAGATAAAACAAACCAAGTTGTGGTTGGAGCAGGTGTTTCTAACAGTTTAAACATTGGTCTTTTAGATTACGGCAAACGTGTTTCTCTATTTGTTCCAAAACCAGGAAAAGGACAAATAACTTCTATAGAACAAGCCTTTAATCAAGTCCAAACTATAAACGTTGGTGTATTTTATATAAATGAAATATTAAACGATAACTACATTTTTGCAAGCTTAGATACTGCACAAGAATTACTTAATTTTAAAGAAAACCAAATTACAAATATTGAATTTAGATTAAAAAAAGGCGCAGACGAAGACGATGCGAAAGCTCAAATTCAAGCGGTTTTGGGAGATAATATTACATTAAAAAATAAAGCACAGCTAAACGATGCGCTTAACAAAATGCTAAATACCGAAAACCTAATGGTTTATCTACTGCTTACTTTAGTATCTATTATTTTAATATTTAACGTTATTGGTTCTTTAATTATGATGATTTTAGACAAAAAAAGAACCCTAACCACACTTTTTAGCATTGGCGCTACACTAAAAGAGATAAGACAAATTTTCTTTATTCAAGGTGCAGCTATGACAATTATTGGATCGCTTTTAGGTTTGTTTTTAGGTTATCTAATATCGCTTAACCAAATATATGGGCCAGATATTTTAAAAGTTTATATCACTCCTTTTTTGGTCTATCCGCTTGCTATTAAATTAGAAAACATGCTAATTGTTTTTACTACCATTACTGTTTTAGGTGTGCTAGCCTCTAAAATTGCTTCGGCTAGAATTACAAATAAAATGGTGAAGACTGGTTAAATTTTTTTGGGGAAGTTATCAGAAAAAGGCAAACAGGCTTTACGCTATATCTTTTTTAAGAAAAATAAAAAAGATTACTTAGTGAAAACATGATCGCCAAATAATTTTTCCACCTCATCAAAAGCAGCAAAAACATCTACAGAAGCATCACTAGTTACCATTTTCATTCGATGTTCTTTAAAATGTGGAATGCCTTTAAAGTAGTTTGTGTAATGTCTTCTGGTTTCAAAGACACCAAGAATTTCACCTTTCCAATCTATAGCCATTTGTAAATGTCTGCGAGCAGCTTCTACGCGTTCTTGTATAGTAATTGGTCTGTAGTGCTCTCTAGTTTCAAAAAAGTGTTTTACTTGTTTAAAAAACCATGGGTTTCCAATAGTGGCACGACCAATCATGCAGCCATCCAAACCATAATCGTCTCGCATTTCCTTAGCACGTTCTGGTGATGTTACATCACCATTCCCAAATATTGGAATATGCATTCTTGGATTGTTTTTTACTTGCGCAATAGGTTTCCAATCGGCTTCACCTTTATACATTTGTGCTCTAGTTCTGCCATGGATAGCGATAGCTTTACAGCCAACATCTTGTAACCTTTCGGCAACCTCAACAATTTTTATTGAGTCATGATCCCAACCAAGTCGCGTTTTTACTGTTACAGGAATATTGGTGCGTTTAACCATTTCTGCAGTAAGTTGCTCCATTAAACAGATGTCTTTTAAAATACCTGCTCCAGCTCCTTTACTTACTACTTTTTTAACTGGACAACCAAAATTTATATCTATTATATCTGGCTTCGAATCTGTAACAATATCTATAGTTTCTAGCATACTATCCATATTGGCTCCAAATATTTGAATACCAACAGGTCGTTCTTTTTCGTAAATGTCTAATTTCATAACGCTTTTTGCGGCATTACGAATCAAGCCTTCACTAGAAACAAACTCAGTGTAAACGACATCTGCGCCTTGCTCTTTGCATAATGCACGAAATGGTGGATCGCTAACATCTTCCATTGGTGCTAAAAGCAGTGGAAAGTCTGGAAGTTCTATGTTGTCTATTTTTACCAAAGCGTCTAATTTTTGCACAAAATTAATGCTTTTTCTACAAATGTAATTATAAAGACCTCACAGGTTTTAAAACCTGTGAGGTCTTTATCTAAATCTTTTGTATGTTTTTTTAAAATATACTAACAAATAAATTTTAAAACTAGTTTTTGAGATTAGCTTTAAATATTCTAATATATGTTTCTCTTTATTCTAACTCAACAATAATTTCGTTTTTTCTATTAAAAACCTCAAAAGGCGCATTATATCCTAAAAATGAAAAATTATTGTTGTGAGTAATGTTATTTTTATTTAAAGTCTCTTTTAATATTCCTTTATATTTCTCAATTCTTTCTTTATTTGCCCAACCACCAAAAGTAATGGCTGCAACCGTTTTTTCTGGCATTTTGGTAAACTCAATTTCTTCTTGATTTGGCCTAGGTAGATCTTCTTTCTTGTATTGTTTTGGTACCATAAATTGCATGGTAACGGAATCTTCAAGACTCATGTTTACAGGAGAGGTCATCGCAATATTTTCTTCAGTTTCATTACTACCAAATATATAACCTCCCAATGCTTTAAATCCTTCACTACCTGCTTTATCATAATCTCCTGTGTTTAGCTTTATTGATGTAAATAAAGCCGACTCGTATTTACGAATTTCAATAGCGCCAACAGTTTTAATGGTTTTGTATTGATGCGTTTCAATATGCTTTTGTGTGTAAATAAAATAAGCTTGAAAGATTAAAAAAGCAAATACAATAATACTTAGAATAATAAGTATGGTTTTAAGTTTCATGATCACAAAATTAAGTTTAAAAAAGTAGTTAAGTTTGTGTTTTGCAAAACTTTAACGCATATTTTTTAGTACCCAAAGTCCGTAGAAGCCAATAAAAATTTCAGCAACCATTCTAAATTGATACTCAAAAGTTGGTATTCCACCTGTAAAATTACATAGTAATCTCCCAAAACCTAGACCTAGCATAAAAACAATGTTTGTAACGAGCGCTATTTTGAGATAATTAGGTTTTAAAACACAGGAATATATGCGTTGTAAAAGGAAGTATAATCGCTTGGTTTAAAACCAGAATCCTTAGTAACTATTGAGACATACCTTTACGTAAAAACGGTAAATACATTTAGCCTGTATACGATACGTTCGCTATTTTTGTGGCAGATTTAAAAGGTAATATTATAAAACAATTAACTAACAAAAAAGGGTACGGTGCTAAACCTACAGTATCGCCAAAAGGTTATAAAATTGTGTTTACTTCTAATAGATATAATGTTGGTGGACGTTATACTAATTTGTTTACTGCTAAGTGGCAAGATTATTTTTTCTCTAAACGATCACGTTCTTTCAACTCGTTTATACGCTCATTAGTTTCAAGTGTAGTGTTACCAAACTTATAACTAAAACCTAGTTTTACGTACCGTGTATCTTCATCTCTAAAACTATAACTGTCTTGGTTTAAATATCTATTAGTTAAACCCAAATCTTGTGTATTAAAAATATCGGAAACAGCTAAAAATATCACTGCTTTTTTATTAAATAATGTTTTAGATAAAGATAAGTCTGAATATAAAGCAGAATCGGCGGTTTGTAATCCAATAATATTTTTACTTACGTTTGTTAAAGCAAAGTTTACAGACAAGCTATTGTCCTTTAAAAAGTTATAATCTGTACTTAAAATAGAATAATTATACCATTGGTTTCTTTTAACTTCTATAGTATTTACAGTTAGTTTCTCTCTCGTATTTGCCAATCCATTTGCTAAATAAATAGACCAACGGTCTGTAATACTTTTATTAAATTCAATATCTAAACCGTATTCGTTAGATGTATCAATATTGGTTGGCGTAAAACTTATAATGTTGGTACTATTATCTTGAATTGGAATTTCATTAATAGCGTCTCTATTGGCTTTATAAAAAACTTCGATTGTTAAAAAATTGTATAATCGTGTCCCTAACAAAAATTTATTTGTGAATTGTGGCTTTAACATTGGATTTCCTGTAATCACAGTATTATCGTTTAAAAAGAAGTTAAACGGATTTAATAATTGATAATTAGGTCTAGAAATACTACGTTTGTAATTGGTATATATACTTAAGTTGCCTGAAATTTGATGATTTAAATTTAGCGTTGGAAACAATTCAAAATAATCTTGTGTATTTATCACGTTATCTGAAACAGATAAACCATGAACATTTGTTTGTTCAACTCTTAATCCACCATTAAAACTCCATTTATTCCAACTCTTAATATAACTTGTATAGAAGGCAAAAATAGACTCTTCGTAAATATACGCATTTGAATTGGCTAAGTTTAAAACACTATCTCCAGTAATTTGGTTTACGTCTAACTGTTTAATATCGCTATCTGTTTTAATGCTTGAAGATTTTATTCCTAAAGCAAATTCCGAAGTATTGTTTAGTGGTAATGTATAATCAGATTGAAAGGTGAAAATATTTGTATGTTGGTTGTTATTAGTTTTAAATGCAGTACTAAAATTATTTGTGTTATCTGGAAAAAAATAATCGCTATTTACATTTTGATTTCTCTGATAATTATAATCTGTAATATGCGTGTTAAAACTTATTTTTCCTTTTGTATTAAATTTATGTACAAAGTCTAAATCGAAACCAAGATTATACTTGTCATCACTCGAACGATTAAAAGAATTGAAGTTAAAAAGTCTTTGGTTTAAATTATCTTTAACCAATGTATTTCCATTAATTCTATAATCGTAATAAGGAATCAATAATGCGTTAGATGAAAAACTTAGCGTATTATCATCATCTATAAAATAATCAAAATTTAAATTTACGTTGTGTGTATTTGATCGCGTATTTCTATTAATATTGGTTTGCCATTTATTATCTATATTACCAGAATTATCAAAGTAGTTAACACGTTCATCGTTTTCTCTATTAATTTTACTTTTAGTAAAACTATAGTTTAAATTAACATTAACTTTTTTCGTTTTGTAAAATTGATTAATCCCAGCATTATATCTTGGAAAAACACCTTGAGTATAGTTTTTAAAAATATTACCTCGGTAACCAGTTATTAAATTTCTACTCATTACAATATTTAAAACCACTCCACTTTCAGCATCATATTTTGCTGGTGGATTAGTTATAACTTCTACTTTTTGGATTGTATTTGCTGGAGAATTTTCTAGTAGTTGGGTAATTTCATTTGCAGATAAATTTACTTTTCTATCGTTTATAAAAACCGTTGGTGTGCTATTTTTTACTGTAATAACATCACCTAAAACTAAAACACCAGGTGTGCTACGTAAAACCTCCAACAAATTACCTTCGCTTAAGGCTGAATTTGCTAAGTTAAAAACAAGTCTATCTGCTTCTTTTTTTAGGGTTGGTTTGGTCGAGGTTATTATTACACCTTCTAACATTTGTGTATCTTCCTTTAAAATAATTTTTCCAAAATTTTTGTTTTCTGAAAGAGTAAATGTTTCATTAAAAGATTTAAAACCAATAAAAGATACTTTTAATATGTAAGATTTTGCTTCAACATTCTTTATTTTAAAAGTTCCTGTTTCTGAAGTGGTCGCACCCGTAATTATCGTTTCATCCTCGTTTAAAAGTAGTACGTTTGCAAAGGCAACAAACTGGTTGTTTTCATCAACCACAGTTCCAGAAACAGAGAATTCCTGAGCCATAATTTCCGAAGAAAAAATAAAAATATTTAGAAATAAAAAGTATTTCATTTTTAAAAATTTGCGAAAGGGCAAGATAATAATTGTTTTTTTAATTTTGTTACGGTAAAAACCGTAAATATTATGTGTTTGTATTAAGAAGAAAAACTAAAAAAATCGTTAATAAATGCCTTATCTTTGTTGTTTATTTCTTTAGTAAGAGCAGATAGATTATGAAGCACATTAGAAATTTTTGCATTATTGCACATATTGATCATGGAAAAAGTACACTTGCCGATCGTTTACTAGATGCAACAGGTTCTGTAACCGCTCGTGAGAAACAAGCACAACTTTTAGATAGTATGGATTTGGAACGCGAACGTGGTATTACCATTAAATCGCATGCCATACAAATGGAATATACTTACGAAGGCCAAGAATATATTTTAAACTTAATCGATACACCTGGCCACGTAGATTTTTCTTACGAAGTATCGCGATCTATTGCAGCCTGTGAAGGTGCTCTGCTAATTGTAGATGCAGCACAAAGTATACAAGCACAAACAATTTCTAACTTATATTTAGCGCTTGAAAACGATCTAGAGATTGTTCCTGTTTTAAACAAGGTAGATTTACCAAGTGCAAACCCAGAGGAAGTAACAGACGATATTGTCGATCTTTTAGGTTGTGATCCTAGTGAAGTTATTCACGCAAGTGGAAAAACAGGCTTTGGTATCGAAAATATTTTAAAAGCTGTTATCGAGCGCATTCCTGCTCCAAAAGGAAGTCCAGATGCTCCTTTACAAGCCTTAATTTTCGATTCGGTTTACAATACTTTTAGAGGTATCGAAACGTATTTTAGAGTGTTTAATGGTGAAATAAAAAAAGGACAGAAAATTAAATTTGTTGCTACAGATAATGCTTATAATGCAGACGAAGTTGGTACTTTAAAACTAACCCAAGTTGTAAAAGAGAGTGTAAAAACAGGAGATGTTGGGTATTTAATTACTGGAATTAAAACCGCAAAAGAGGTAAAAGTTGGTGATACTATTACCGATTTTGAAAACCCAACTACTAACATAATTGAAGGTTTTGAAGATGTAAAACCTATGGTTTTTGCAGGTATTTATCCTGTAGATACTGAGGATTACGAAGAGCTTAGAAACTCTATGGAAAAATTGCAGTTAAACGATGCTTCTTTGGTGTTTGCTCCAGAAAGTTCTGCTGCTTTAGGTTTTGGTTTTCGTTGTGGCTTTTTAGGGATGCTGCACATGGAAATTATTCAAGAGCGTTTAGAACGTGAGTTCGATATGACTGTGATTACTACAGTGCCCAATGTGTCTTACAATGCTTTTACAAACAAAGATCCAGAGACTCCTTTTATTGTTAATAACCCAAGTGATTTACCAGATCCTTCTACTGTAAATCGTGTTGAAGAACCTTACATTAAAGCAACAATTATTACTAAATCTGACTTTGTTGGAAACGTAATGTCATTGTGTATTGAAAAACGCGGTATGATAACTAATCAAACCTATTTAACATCTGTTCGTGTTGAGTTAACTTTCGAAATGCCTTTAGCAGAAATAGTTTTCGATTTTTACGATAGACTAAAAACAGTTTCTAAAGGTTACGCTTCTTTCGATTACCATCCAATTGGCATGAAAATATCAAAACTTGTTCGTCTAGATGTGTTATTAAACGGTAGCCCAGTCGATGCACTTTCCGCACTTATACATGCAGATAACGCGCACAATATTGGTAAAAAAATGTGTGCAAAATTAAAAGAGTTGATTCCGCGTCAACAGTTTGATATACCTATTCAAGCAGCAATTGGTGCTAAAATTATAGCTAGAGAGACTGTAAAAGCTGTACGTAAAGATGTAACGGCTAAATGTTACGGTGGAGATATATCGCGAAAGCGTAAATTATTAGAAAAGCAGAAAAAAGGTAAAAAACGTATGCGCCAAGTTGGTAATGTAGAAATACCTCAACAAGCATTTATGGCTGTTTTAAAGTTAAATGATTAATTATAGATTGTCGATTACTAGATTGTATTTTTTTAAATAAAAAAAACTCTGGTTAAAACTAAATTTTTTTAGTTTTATTTTAACTTACTCTCAATTAGTAACATATAATCATCTAGAGTACCAATTTTTGTATCTATAAAATCATTTTTATCACCATAAGGTCTGTATTTATGTACTGGAGTGGCTGCAAACAATCCTATTGTTGTTGTCTTTGTTGCAGCTGCAAGATGCATAACACCTCCATCACCACCAATAAACAATTTTGCATTTGCAATTACTGCTGCAATTTCTCTAATGTCCTTACTATAAAAAGAACTTGCTTTAAAATCTATTTGAGACACGTTTTCTGCAGGTAAAACTTCTAATATATTATGAGTGTTTCCAAATTTTATTTTTAACGCCTTATAAAAAGCACTCCACCATGCTTTTGAATAACATTTATCTCCGGTTGCAAAGGTGAATATTAAAATGGTTTTTTTATTGGGATTAATAACAGAATTATCTAAAATGGTTTTTCCATTAAAAAGTTCCTTTTCTGTAAGTTTTAATTTTAAACTAGGAATAGCAGTTTTTATAGCTCTATATCCTATTTGTTCTAGATAGTGTCTTAGAAGATATACATTGTTTTTTGCCATGTGATAATAATCTTCATCGACAGCTTCTAGGTTCTGTTCTAAAGTTCCAAAAACTTTATATTTAGCATTAGATAAATAAGTTAGAATTCTTCCTGATGATGATTTTTTATCTGCGCTAATTACTAGATCGTATCTTTTTACTTTAACCGAAAAGAAAATTTTTAAATATTTAAAAAGTTCTTTAAATGGCTTTCTTGGTAATATGATTATATTATTTACATTTTCATATTCTTGAAAAACGGGTTTAGCCACTCCTCCTTTAACTATAAGGTCTATATTGCAATCTGGAAAAGTTTTTGTTAATTCTTGCAATAAAGGTGTAATTAAAAGCATATTACCAAGTCTTTGGTTGGGACGGCATATTAAAACTTTGCTAATTTTGCTTTTTTTTGTACCCTGTACTTTTCTATTAAAATGAGACCTGCCAAGGTTGTGCGTAAGCTTAGGCATTAACTTCTGTCTAAAAGAATCAAACTTTGATAAGGACATTGGTTTAAGTTTATGTTAAGTATTGGTTTGATAATAAAATTAAACCGCGTTTTGAGACTCTTCACTTGCTACTTCTTCAACGTCGAAAGATTTTCCTAAATAAACTAATCGCCATTTTTCTTTAATATTTTCTATATCCTTATTATGAGATGAAATTATTTGAATTTCGGATTCTCTGTTTTTAATAAATAATGGAATGATGTCTTTATCGTTATTAGAGATTTCAATTAAGCTATCGTAGTGTGCTTTGTCTCTTAATTCTATTTCTTGAATATTTGGAAATTTTCTAGTTACGTTACTTAGTGTTGTAAAATCGTCTGTATGTGAAAATAGTCCTTCTTTTGGATTATTACTTTTGTCTCGTATTTCATCTACAGAGACCAATCTAAAAGAGCCATTTTCTCCAAATTGCTTACTAAATTTATTAATAGCATATTTATTTACATCGTTACTTCCTGTTAATGCCATTAAATAACCAACGTCGTTTAACTCTATATTATCCATTAAAGTATCAGAGTATATATTGGTATTAATCGCCTCAAGATTAAGCTCTTTGGCCTTAGCAACGTTACCTGGGTTACTATCTATTAAAACAACATGTCTTCCATGGTTTTCTAAATAATGACCTATAAGTCTTGACACCTTAGAGGCTCCAATAATTAAAATACCATCAGACTTTGTTAAAAATACGCCAACTAGTTTAGCAAACATTCGTGCTGTTGTTGCATTTAGTAATACCGTTCCTAAAACAATCATAAAAACCAAAGGTGTTATATACTCTGCTCCTGAAATACCTTCCTTTGCTAATTTTAACCCAAATAAAGATGCTATACCTGCAGCAACAATTCCTCGAGGCCCGACCCAACTAATAAATAATTTTTCATTAAACTTTAAAGAAGAGCCGTGTGTGCTTAAAAACACACCAATTGGTCTAATTATAAATACTACTGCAGCAAACAAAAAAGCTGTTTTCCAATTATAGATTAAATATAATTCTTCCATATTAATGTTCGCTGCTAAAAGAATAAATAAAATTGAAATTAATAGAATACTCAGCGACTCTTTAAAATATAAAAGCTCTTTTAAATAAGGAGCATTAGAGTTCCCTAAAACCATTCCCATTACTACAACTGCAAGTAAACCAGATTCGTGTGCAAAAGTATCAGATAAAACAAAAACACCTAAAACAGCTGCTAGAGCAAATACATTTAATAAATAATGTGGCACTAGTTTTTTATTAACAATAACATTCATAGCATGTGCAAAAGTGAATCCAAAAGTAGAGCCAAACAGAACTATTTTTCCAAATTCTACTAAGGCTGTTTTTGTAAATTCTCCGCCTCCATCAACACTTATAAATTCGAATACCAAAACAGCAACTAATGCTCCAATGGGATCGATTAATATACCTTCCCATTTTAATACAGTAGAAACATCTTTTTTTAATGGAATATTTCTTAAAATAGGAGTAATTACTGTTGGTCCAGTAACAATAATCAATCCTGAAAATAAAAACGAAATTTCCCAACTTAAATTAAAAGAAAAATGTGCTGCAACTGCTGCACCAAAGAAGGTAACGATAGAGCCTAAAGAAATTAGTTTTGTAATTACAGGACCTACGGTTTTTATTTCGCTCATTTTTAGCGTTAAACCACCTTCAAATAGAATAATGCTAATGGCTAAGGATACAAAATAGAACAAGCTTTGTCCTGGAAAAAGTCCTTCGTTTCCATTCCAAATAGGTTCTATCCATTTGGTGCCATCTTCACTTAAAAATTCGGCAGCGATTGGCCCTACCAAAAGCCCAATAAGAATTAATGGTAAAATAGCTGGAATTTTAAACTTCCAAGCAACCCATTGTGCCAATATACCTGATATTATTATTCCTCCTAATTCTAACATAGAATGTCGTTTGTTTCAACAATAAAAAAGTTAAAGATAAATAATTCATAATTGAATGCTATTAACAATTTTACTATACTTGTTTTGTAACAACAAAAAAAACGATCTTCGCTTTTTTTGAAATTATTATTAAGTGGCTCAAAAACCTTTTAAAACTATAGGTCTAGGTATTGCCTTTTCTCCAAATCTTAAAACAAACCTTTATGAGGCATCGCCATTAACAATGTGTTTAGATTGTAAATTAGTTTTAATTCATGTTGGTGAAGAATCTGAAGAAAAGTCTAATACCTTAAAATTATTTTATATACTTTAAAATAAACTATTTAGATTACGAAGTTATTTTTAGACCAAGAAACCTTGTTGACGTTATTTTAAATACTTCGGAAGAAAAAAATCGATTTACTAATTATTGGTGCCACAAAAAAAAATACACGTCACGCAGAGTGTTCTTTATAATTACTTATAAAACCATCGAGCGTATGCATTGTCAATACCTTGTTGTTAATGGTTTAATAGATCCAAAAACAGAACAAACCACTGTTGCTGCTTTTTATGTTAGTGCTAAATTAAATGCTGAAAATTGACTATAGTCGAAGAGGTAAAGCAAAATGAAATTTCTGTTAATGTAGACGACGATAAATCGCTTAGGAAAACATAAATTATAAAAGAACGCCTTTGAAATCACGAACGCTCAAGAGTAAAAAATATAGTCAAAGATATTCCAGAAGAGTTTATTAAAAATCTATCTATAAAACCCCAATATGTTTTTAGGAACACAAGTATACTCTATTGGTCATTATACTAAAATAGCAAGGGCATATTTATTAATTACGAATGCTCAAACAAAAATGAGCTTTTAGAATCGTCTTTTTCCAGGCGATATTAAACATATTTTAACCAATCTACCAACCGCCGTTTTAATAATTCAATGAATCCAAAATAAAAACATAAAATCTTTTATTACTTGAATCTAGCTTTTACCAATATAAGTTACTAAAATCTCTACGCGTCTATCGAATTTAGGATCGCCACCAAGTGGGAAGTTTCTTCTTAAACCAACAAACTTCATTCTTCTTTTATCTACACCTTTTCGTGCTAAATAATCGTAAATATATTTAGCTCGTGCTGAAGATAAGTTACGTTTTCTAGTTTTTTTATCTACTGCATCACGCTTATTTTTTGTGCAACACACATGGCCTTGAATGGTAAAATACACATTTTTATTTTTAACCAATACTTTAGCAAGTTCTTCTAATGTTTTTCTAGATTCTGAGGTTACATAACTGTAACTAGTTTTGAAATAGATATTAGTTAAACGGATTTTATCACCTTTTTTTAAAGTGCCTTTTTTAATATCTTCTATTGTTTTGTCTTTAGGGTTTTTATCTATTACAACAGTCTTTTTAGTACTGGATATGGCTTCTTTAATAGGTTTATTAGGTGTTTTTCTAGTAACAATAATTTCTACCTTACGGTTTAGTCCACGAATTTTATACACCTCTTCTTCGTTTAAAACCTTTAAAAGTATTTCTCCTTTTCCATTAACGTTGGTAATTAAATTAGAATTAATTCCATAAGTAGCAAACATTTGTTTTATAGCATCTGCTCGGTTTTGTGAAAGAGCCAGATTGTAAGCGTTAGATCCTCTGTCGTCTGTAAAACCATAAATGGAAACCTTTTCTAGAGGTATAGTATCTAATCGAGATATAAAGAGGATTAGTCTATTTTCTTCTGTTAAGGGCACAACATACTTATCTGTATCAAAATAGACATCATGAGTAAACTCACTTTGAGAAAACCCAAACTGCGTTACAAATAATAATGTGGCGATTAAATATTTCATTTTAATAAAAATGCTTCTTAAAGATACAAATTTTTAAATATTTGTGTTTTAAGAATATTAGAGTACTAGTTTAGGTAACGATTGTATTGCGATGGATTAGCTAATATTTCTGTAGCTTTTTTAATTTCATTATTATTAATCTTGTAATAATCGTACAAACCTTCTCTGTAAACATAACGTTTAATTATTTCGTCGCTTAATAAACTCATAAGTTGCGATTTATTATCGTCCACAGCCTTTAATTTGGAGTTATTTAAATTTTTAATTAAAACATTATAATCACGCTGGATATCGTCGTCTAAATTTTCGGTTTTTGCAACTTCAAAAGCTTTCTTAAGTGATTTCTCTGTATCAGTTTCAAAAGAAAAGTCTGAAGACTTTAAGAAGTTTTTAAAATCGTTAAAGTCTGAGTCAGAAAATTTCCAATTATTAATATCACTAACGTTTTGATTGTTGTAATAATATTTAGTAGCATAATCGAAAACACTTTGATTACTTAAAATAGCTTTTGTAATTGCAGAATTCTTAGAATAATCTAAGGCTTCATCTGGAAAAACACCACCTCCATCGTACACTTTTCTTCCTTTTTTAGTTTTAAAAACATTATAATCCTTTTGTTTAACGCGCACAGCGTTTCCATTTTTATCTTTATTCCAATAATCTAAAGCCTGGATACAACGACCAGAAGGCGTATAATAACGAGAAATAGTAACTTTTAACTGCGTGCCATAAGTTAGTTTTTTAGGGCGCTGCACTAATCCTTTACCAAAACTTCTAGCGCCAACAATAACGCCTCTATCTAGATCTTGCAATGTCCCAGAAACAATTTCACTTGCAGAAGCACTGCTTCCATTAATTAATACTACAATTGGAATCTCTGTATCTATGGGATCTCTTTTTGTGTAATAGGTTCTATTGTACTTTTTTACTTTAGATTTTGTGGTTACTACTAACTGGCTTTTTGGTACAAATAAGTTTACAACATTAACCGCTTCGTTTAGTAACCCTCCGGGATTCCCACGTAAGTCTAAAATAATACTTGTTGCGCCTTGCGCTTTTAAATCTTTTAAAGCGTAACCTGTTTGATGAGAAGCCTTAGCGTTAAACTTTTTAAGTACAATGTAGCCTGTAGTTTTATCGATCATAGAAAAATGAGGCACAGCGTCTATTTCAATTTCGCTACGTTTAACAGTTGTATTAGCTGTTTTGCCTTGTCTTACATAAGTAATTTTTGCGGTAGAATTAGCTACGCCTTTGAGTAGATTACTAGGATCCTCTTTATAATCTGCAATAGATTGGTTGTCCATTTCTATAATTTCGTCTCCTGCTTTTAATCCTGCTTTATCTGCTGGATAGCCTTTGTAGGGTTCAACAATTAAAAGTTTGTCTTTAAAAATACGTACTTGAGCACCAATTCCAGTATAGTCTCCTGTTCTTTTAATTCTTTCCTCTTCAACATCTTGCTCGTTATAAAATTTAGTGTAAGGATCGAGTTCGTTTAACATGTTTTTAATGGCATTATCCATTAAATCTGCAGGATTAGTTTCATCTACATAATTCATATTCAACTCTTTAAAAAGCGTAGTGAATATTTCAATTTGTTTTGCAATCTCAAAAAAATCGTTGTTGTAAGTTTTAAAAGCAGAACTTGTAAGTAATATTGTTAGAGCCAAAATAGGAATGAATACTCTTTTTTTTAGTCTATTTTTCATAGTTTTAGCTTTTTGAAATAATGTCTGTAAATATTGTTAATATTGCTTTCATTTTAGTATTAACCAATTTAAAATCTGGCATATCTTTACTAAAATATAAAACCATTAACGCATAACCATTAACTTCATTATTAATTAACATGGTTTTATTTAATCTGTAAGCTTCACGAAGTAAGCGTTTTATACGAATTCTATCTACAGCACGTTTAAAATTGCGTTTAGAAACAGAAACACCAACCTTGCGCGAATCGCCATGTTTTAAATAGACTAACCGCAAAGGGTATGCCGAAACCGATTTTCCCTCAAGAAATAATTGCTCTATAGTTTTCTGGCTTTTTAGCTTTTCGTATTTATTGTACGTTAGTTTCATTACTTTTTCAAAGGTAGTAATGCTTTTGAAATAAAAAAACCTTATAAGAAACCATTATATTATATATTGAATACTTTTCTTGTAATATTTTAGATGGGTTTTAAATAAAATGTAAAGCATAAAAAACCTCATCTAAATGGTGAGGTTTTTCTATGTTATATAACAAATTACTTTTTATTATTTGCTTTATTCACATCCGCTATTAAATTTCTAACATCAATTTCTATGTTTTTCACGGCTTTTTTTGCTTTAAAAGAATAGGTTGGGTAAGCCCAAGCCCAATCTTTAATTATAGTTGCTGTTGTTGGTTTTTCACCACGCATCATTTGTAAAGGAATATAAATACTTTCTGTAGAACCATCTAAATAAGTAATTTCAAGATCTATTGGCATTGGCATTAAACCAATACGCTCTAAAGTAACAGTCTTTCCATTTATACTTTTTACACCATAATCTATAGTGTTTGTTGTCATGGTCCAATCTGTTAAATACCAATCTAGTTCTAAACCAGATACTTTTTCGGCGACGCGAATAAAATCGTTTGGTGTTGGGTGTTTAAAAGCCCAATCTTTAAAGTACTGTTTCAAGGTTTTCTTTAAATTGTCCTCACCAATAATATAACCTAATTGCGCTAAAAACACTTCGCCTTTATTGTAAGCTGCAATACCGTAAGCCATGTTAGTTTCAAAACGGTCTGCATGTGTTGTTTGTGGTTTTTCTTTTCCAGACTTTGCAAGATAATCGTAACCTCTATAAGCTCCTGCTGCAGGATTATCTGCATTTTTTTTAGTAATTAAATCCATAGCTTTATCACTAATATAACTTGTAAAACCTTCATCCATCCACTCGTGTTTAGCTTCGTTAGTGGCTAATAAAAACTGAAACCATGTATGTGCTAATTCGTGAGCAGTCACTCCCATTAAGCTTCCAAACTTCCGTTTTCCAGTAATTAAGGTACACATACCATATTCCATTCCACCATCACCTCCTTGTATAACAGAGTATTGTTTGTAAGGATATTTGCCAATATTTTCGCTAAAATATTGCATCATTTCAACTGTTTTAGGCTGAAGATTTTTCCAATTTTCTAAGTTTTCTGCGGGTAAGTTTTTTTTATAATAAAAATGAAGCATTGGTCCATTAGGCACTTGTAGAGTATCGTGCTTATATTCTGGATCTGCAGCCCAGGTAAAATCGTGTACATTAGGTGCTTTAAAATGAAGTGTTTTTTTGTTGCCACTCATTTTTGGATTTGGTTGAAGATAACCCGTTCCAGCAACAACATAATCTTTATCGATAGTTAGTTTTAAATCGAAATCTCCCCAAACGCCATAAAACTCCCTACCAATGTATGGATACGCGTGCCAACCTTCAAAATCGTATTCAGATAGTTTTGGGTACCATTGTGTCATCGATAATGCGACGCCTTCGGCATTATTTCTACCAGAACGGCGTATTTGCACAGGAACCTGAGCGTTAAAAACCATATCGAAGGTCACGCTTTCTCCTGGTTTAATGGCTTTGTTTAAAGTTACTTCTAAAATAGTGCCTGCAGTTATATGCTTTACGCTACTCCCATTTTGTTTTAGAGAGGTTACGTTTATGTAACCAATTTCGTTAGGCTTTAAGGTACTAATTCTACTTTGTTTTTTACCATTAACTTCGGTTACCATTCTGCCATCCGGATCTTCAATAGATTGTAGTCTTGCATCCATTTCACTGCCTGGCTGGAAAGCGTTAAAGAATAAATGATAAAATACTTTATTTAAAACGTCTGGAGAATTGTTGGTATAAACCAGTTTTTGTTTACCTTGGTATTGGTAGTTATTGACGTTCATATCAATTTCCATTTTATAATCTACATGTTGTTGCCAATATGCAAATTTAGAAGATGAAGCAATAGAACTTGAGCCAGTGGTTTGAGATGCTGTTGGTGTGTTTGAAGTAGAAACACTTTTAGATGCACCACAACCCATTAAAAACAACGCAACCAAAAGACTTAAAAGAAGCACTTTTTTCATTTTATTTTTTTTATAAAAAAACCTCAGTAATTTTTAACTACTGAGGCTCTTTAAAATTTATTTATTACTTAGATAATTGGGAAGCCATAATTAAGGCGTTGTAAGCATTTACCATTTTACCAGATTTTGTTAATGTTCTAAAATCTCTTACATCGTCTCCGTTACCACCAACAATTACTTTGGTGTTTATCGCTAAACCAGAATCCATAATAATTTGTTTTACTTGTGCGGCTTTTAATTTTGGATATTGAGACCAAATTAAAGCAGCAACACCAGCAACAGCAGGTGCAGCCATAGAGGTTCCGCCTTTTGTCTTGTATTCATTTTCTGGAGTAGTAGAATATATTTGTGCACCTGGAGCAAAAACATCTACATTTTTCTTACCGTAATTAGAAAAGTTTGCAACCATTGCTGTTCCATACTTTGGAGCTAATGCACCAACACGAATGTAGGTGTTACTAACTTCTACAAAGTTTACATTATCATCTGGAAAATTTGTATTTGTATCTACATCTTCACTAGAATTTCCTGCAGCATGAACAAAAATAACACCTTTATCACTAGCATATTTTATTGCGTCTCTAACCCAATCTGCGTGTGGTGAAAAACTTTTACCAAAACTTCCATTAATAATTTTTGCACCATTATCAACAGCGTAACGTATTGCTTTAGCAACGTCTTTATCGTACTCATCTCCATTTGGTACAGCACGAATACTCATTATTTCAACGTTATTTGCAACACCATTTGCTCCTAGACCGTTGTTACGCTCAGCAGCAATAATTCCTGCAACGTGAGTTCCATGGCTTTCAGATTTTTTTACAGGCATAACGTTTGCGTTTCCGTAACCTGGTTTATCGTTCCAATCGTCTGGATTATCGCCAGTTTTTCTTCCTTTAAAATCTTTGTTTAGATTGTAGGCTACTTGGTCTGAATAGTAATCTACTGCGCCTTTTAAACGCTCCATTGCTTTTGGTAAGGATGAAAATCCATTTGCATACATGTTACTTGCCATACCAATTGCTGCTTTTAAAGTCTCGTTTTCTGTTTTAATAGCCGCTACTTCTTTAGCAGTGTAATTTTCTTTTTTAAAGTGAGCAATTAAGGTTTTGTGAGAATTTTCTAATTCTTTATAGATACCTTCGTATTGTTGTTTGTTAGCTACTGCTTTGTTAAAATCTGCATCATATTTAGCTTTAGCTTCAGCATACCTTGGTGCACTTGTGTTTCCGCTCGCTACTAAACGAATGTATTCTAATTGTTCATCGTGTCCATCTCCAAGAAAGTTCCAACCATGTATATCGTCTACATAACCATTTTTATCATCGTCTTTTCCGTTACCAGCAATTTCTTTTTTATTAGTCCAAATTACACCATCTAAATCTTCGTGAGAGATATCTATTCCAGAATCAATAACAGCTACAATAATTTTTTTTCCTTTTTTACCTTTTATTATTTCGCTGTATGCCTTGTCTACACTCATTCCAGGAATGGTATCTTTTGCAAGATCTAAATGGCCCCAGTTACGAGCTTCCGCTTCTGTAAGCGCTGCTTCCTTAAGAGGTGAGGTATCAATATTTTCTACTGGAGTAGATATAATTGACGCTCCACCTCCACAGTTAGATAAAATACTAGCAGAAAATATTGAAAACAATAGTGTTTTATTAATTAATTTCATTTGTAAATGTTTTATTAGTAGTTATAAATTAAAAATGTCTTTGCAGGTGTAGGTGTCTTTTAAACGCACACCTTTTTCAGTGTGTTGCACAGTAATAAGCTCGTTATGCGCATCATGTTCCAAAAATAAGTAATAATTATTATTTGCGGCTAAATCGAGGAATTTTTCTTTTTCGTCTAAAGTCAATAATGGTCTTGTGTCGTAACCCATTACAAACGGAATTGGTAAATGCCCAATGGTTGGTAATAAATCTGCCATAAAACAAATGGTTTTGCCATTATAATTAATTATTGGGATCATTTGTTTTTCGGTATGACCATTAGCAAAAAAAATATCGAAATCTAGAGCCGAGTTTTTTAGAATGTTTCCTGAAGAATTCTGCGGAAGCTGAGTAAACTTTAAACGACCACTCTCTTCCATAGGTGTAATGTTTTCTTTTAAAAAGGAAGCAAACTCTCGTCGATTAGGCTCTGTTGCCCATTGCCAGTGCTTCTTATTACTCCAAAAACTAGCATTTTTAAATGCTGGTTCTAAAAATGTTCTGTTTTTATTATATTGAATACTTCCTCCACAATGGTCGAAATGTAAATGCGTCATGAAAACATCTGTAATATCATCCCGATGAAAGCCATATTTAGCTAAAGACTTATCTATGGTGTCGTCTCCCCAAAGATGATAATAGCCATAGAATTTTTCGCTTTGCTTATTTCCCATTCCTGTGTCTATTAAAATAAGACGTTTTCCATCTTCAATTAACAAACAGCGTGCAGCAATATCAATCATGTTATTTTTGTCTGGTCGATTGGTTCTTGACCAGATTGATTTTGGTACAACACCAAACATAGCTCCACCATCAAGCTTAAAATTTCCTGCGTTTATAGGATATAAATTCATAGTTGCAAATTAATAAAAATGAAGGGAATGGTTGTTAACGTTATGTTTTAATTAAGAAAATATTCAGTCTACAGTATTTGTTTTGTTTTATCTCGATGTTTAAACGCTGTTTTTAATTGTGTGTTTTTTCTATATAATTCTAAGGCTCCTATTTTTATAGCGAATACTATTTAAAAAATTAAATTAAATCACTCTTTATGAGTGTTTTTATTTTTTATAAACCATTTTAATGTGTGGAATTCCATCTTCTAAGTACTTATCGCCCACTGCTTTAAATTGTAAATTATTATAGAATTTTTTTAAATAGCATTGCGCAAATATCTTAACTTCTGTAGTATTGTAATGTGTTTTTATAGCTTTAATAGAGGCTTGCATAATATCGTAACCATATTTGTGTTCTCTTTCGTTTTGTGCTACTACTACTCTACCTATGCTTGGAAGATCGAAATAATCTCCTGGTTTAAAAACACGAGTGTAGGCGCTAATTTTTTCATTTTTAAAACCAATAATGTGTAGTGCTTTTTGATCTTTATTGTCAATATCTTGATAGACACAGTCTTGTTCCACAACAAACACTTCGCTTCTTAAACGGAGAATGTTATACAACTCTAGTCTTGTTAGTTCTTGAAAGGTTTTTACTTTAATGTTCAACATGTTTGTAGTTTTTTTTATTTTTATGAAAGGTTTTAAAATTGTGTAAAAAGTTTAATACTTCTTGATACAAAATTCTTAAAAAAAATCACTTGAGGTGATAACATATTTATCAAATTCTTAAAAATTGTTTTTACTCGAAGTAATATTGTAAGTTCAATTAATAAATGCAACACGAATATTAAAACTAATCCTGTACAATTATATCTTTAATATCATCTTTACCAAATTCTGGTTGGATATTAACGTGATTTATTTCAAATTTAGAATATAACAATATTTCAATTTTGGAGAGGATAACATCAAATTCTGAAAGTGTAATATTGTTTTCAAAATCGACGTGAGCTTCAAAATGAATTTCATTTTCATTTAATTGCCAAACATGAATGTGATGCACGTTTTTTACTTCCGCGAAAGCGTTGATTTCTTTTACAATTTCATCTATAGGTATAGTGTCTGGCGTAAATAGCATGAGGACTTTGGTAGATTCTTTTAGTAAATCTAATCCCATATAAATAAGATATAATGCAATGGCTAATGTTAAGGCACTATCTACCCAAAACAGTTGATAAAATTGCATTAACAATCCTCCTATTAAAACAGCTACACTCGCCATCATGTCTGTTAATAAATGTAAATATGCACTACGCATATTCATGTTAAATTGGCTCTCTTTTTTTAGTAATAATACACTAAATCCGTTACCTAAAATAGCGATGATGGATAACCAAATAACCAAATTACTTTCAATCTCTTGCGGATTCTTAAAACGCTCAATTGCTTCAACTATTAATAATACTGCAACTATTATTAAGGTAACTGCGTTAATAAAAGCTGCCAGTATTTCAGCACGCTTGTAGCCAAATGTTTTGTTTAAAGATGCTTCTCTTTTAGATAGTTTTTCGGCAATGTAGCTTATAATTAAAGAAATTACATCACTAAAATTATGAAGTGCATCACTTAATAGTGCCAAACTTCCAGATAATATTCCTCCTATAACTTGCGCAACAGTAATTAATATGTTTAAAAATATGGATAGTAAAAGGTTGCGTCCTTTTAAGTCGCTATGATCATGAGTGTGATTATGAGAATGATTGTGCGCCAATTAGCATGGTATTTTATCGACGCGATTTTGGTGCCTACCGCCTTCAAAGTCAGTTTTTAAAAATGTATCAACCATAGCAATAGCTTGTTGTACAGCTGTGTAACGCGCAGGAATACATATTACATTCGCATTGTTGTGTTGTCTGGTTAATGCGGTAATCTCTTTAGTCCAACAAATACCTGCTCGAATGCCTTGATGTTTATTTGCCGTCATGGCTACACCGTTTGCACTGCCACAAATTAAAATACCAAAAGGTACTTTTTTATTTATAACATCTTTAGCTACAGGATGCACAAAATCTGGATAATCCACACTATCACTAGTATCTGTTCCATGATTAATTATTGTAATTCCTTTTGCTTCTAAATGTTTAACAATAGCAAGTTTGTAGTCTGTGCCTGCGTGATCGTTTCCTATCGATATAGTCATGACGTTTATATTTATTATTAGTTCTCAAATTTACTTAAAATCAATACGTATTAAAAGAGTAAAGTTAATAATTGCTTGCAACTATTAATAAGTAATGTAAATGAACTTATTCAAAATTTATAGATTTGAATACGTATTATAATTATAGCACTAAACACAGTTAATGTGCTTTAGTTTTATAACTTTTTAAAGTAATAGGACTCTGCTTAATGTAGTGGTTTATATAAAATAAAAAAGACTGTTAACAAGTATACTGTTTAATAATAAGTAGTTGTTAATATCTAATAACTGTTTTTTAAAACTTTTTGTAGGTTTATTCATTTTATTTTCCAAACGAAAATGTAAACCAAATATCCAAAAAAGTTAACCTATTTTTTTAGGTAAGTTATTTAACTAAAAAGTAAAGATACGAACACTAAAATTTTAAGTATTTATTAAAAATTGGTTGTTAACTTATGTTATAAACAGTTGTTAATAGTAAATTTAAATACTTTAAAAATGAAGTGTTTAGATAATTAATAACATGTTAATAGACTGGTTTATTAAACAAATCAAATCAAAAAAGATAAAAGTTATACCGCTATTAACATGCTATAATAATCACCATTTTTTTTTAAAATTTTAAATAAATAATAAATGTATTTATAGTAAATGTGGATAACCTTACTTTTTATCTTAAATTAATTTCTATTTAATGTTAAAATTATTGTTGTGCGATACAAAAGAAGTTAGTGAGTTTATTTTTTTAAAATTACTTGATAATTTAATTATGTTAAATTATTGATAATCATAATATTATATTGAATAACAAAATATATTGAATAACTTATTTTTTATATTATAAAAAATGAGATTATTCTTAATAAAGCATTTAAAGCCATTCGCGTATTTCAATATTCTTTTATATATTTGGTAAAAAAAAATTATTATCCTATGAAAAAATATATATTTAGTGTAATTATAGCTAGCCTTGGCTTATTTACTGTAAATGCACAGAATACAGGAGAAATTCAATATGGAATTGGAGGTGGAATTAATTTTTCAAACATAACTATTAACGATGATGACGAAAAGACGGAATCGTTATCTTCCTTTAATGCTCATTTATCTGCAGAATATTATTTTGATGATAGGTTAGGTGTAAAAACAAAAATAATATATGATAACAAAGGTTGGGCTCAAGATGTTGTAAATCCTAATTCTATTCTCGAAACGCTTAAATCTAATTACAATTTAACATATATTACATTTCCTTTAATGGTAAATTACCATTTTGGTTCAATACAAAGTAGAGCAAAATCATTTGCAACAAGACCTTGGTATTTAAGTTTTGGACCTTATATTGCTTTTCTAACAAAAGCTGAAGAGTCTTTATCTGGCAACGATTTTAAAGAATCACTTAAAAGCATAGACTATGGTGCAGCATTAAATTTTGGTCTTCGTTTTGAAATTGCCAATTTTACTAAATTATACATTGAATATGATGGGCAATATGGTCTTGCAGATATTGCTGCAGATTCTAAGACTACAAATCAAAATAGTAGCACTGCAATTAAAAATGGACTTAGAAGTAGTGTTAATCTAGGTTTGCTTTTTGCTTTTTATTAAAGTGACTTAGTGTTGAGCCTAATTACTTGCATTTAAAAAAATAAATTTCAATCTACAAAAGTTACAGAATTACTTTAAAAACTACAGAAGTCTATTAAATAAAGTTGAGTTTTTTTAATACATAATTTTTTAGAAAATAAAAAATTGAAATAAACGCACTAATAATCAAAATTAGCTAAAAACAATCTATAAAACCACATGGAAATGTTATAATTTTATTGTTATAAAGTTAAAAACTATTTCAAGCATAACGATATAAATTATGCTGTTTAAAAATAAGGATAAGAAGTAGTTTAAGTTTCTCTTTTACCAAAATTAAGTTACATAACGCAGGCCGTTAAAACACGTAAAATTGTAACATAACAAAAATTATATACCCACAAATAGTCTATTTTAAAGTATATTAATTTAAAATAGCATTAAATTAAAACCCTTTTAATTTTACTTAACACTTAACAAACATTTATTTAATATTAAAAGCGTAGCTTTGTTTAAGCTTAATAACCAATTTTCTCCTCTTATTAAGTAATAAAATAAATAAGATTCATTTCTTCAAAGGTATTAATAGATTACAAATTAAATGACAAAAAAGAAACACAGGAAATCATCACACAATAAGATTTCCAACTTAACAAATACCATTCTAAGTATTTTAAAAAAAGATAGAAATAAATCTTTTAATTATAAACAAATTGCTGCTATACTAGACGTCAACGATGCAAGTAGTCGCAATCAAATTATAAAAAAATTACAACAACTTAAAGCTAAAGAAGAGATAAAAGAAATAGATCGTGGCAAGTTTCAAATTATAAACACTACAGAATACCATACAGGTGTTTTTGATGCTGCTCAACGTGGTAATGGCTATGTTATATGCGATGCTTTTGAAGAGGACATTTACGTTGCATCTAACAACGTGAATAAAGCTCTAAATGGTGATGAAGTAGAATTATACGTTTATAAACGCAGGAAACGTGGGAAATTAGAAGGTGAAATTACCAAAATTATCAAGCGTGCGAAAACGGATTATGTTGGTATTATACAAATACATAAAGGAAAAAACTTTGCTTTTGTAGTAGTTGATGGTAATAAAATGAAAACAGATATTTTTGTACCAATTAATAAAACCATGCAGGCAAGCGATGGAGATAAAGTATTAGTAACTATGGAGGAATGGCCAGATAAAGCCGATTCTCCTAATGGAAAAGTTATTAAAGTTTTAGGAAAAGCCGGTGAGCACAATACAGAAATCCATGCTATTTTAGCAGACTATGGTTTGCCTTACGAATTTCCTAAGGAAGTAGAAGAGTATGCAAATGCCATAGATTTAAATATTAAAGATCAAGAAATTAAGAAGCGTCGAGACATGCGTAAGGATTTAACCTTTACTATAGATCCAAAAGATGCTAAAGATTTTGATGATGCTTTATCATTTACTGTTTTAGAAAATGGTAATTACGAAATAGGAATCCACATTGCAGATGTATCGCATTATTTACAACAAGGTACAGTTTTAGACGATGAAGCTTACGAACGTGCAACGTCGGTTTATTTAGTAGATCGAGTGGTGCCAATGCTACCAGAAATTTTAAGTAATGGTGCGTGCTCTTTACGTCCGCATGAAGAAAAATATACTTTTTCGGCAGTTTTTGAATTAAATAGCAAAGCTGAAATTAAAAATGAATGGTTTGGTAGAACTGTAACCTATTCTGATGCTCGTTTTGCATACGAAGAAGCCCAGGCTATTATAGAAAATAAAAACAATACCATTCCAGCAGAAGTTTCTTTAACAGGAAAAGAATACAAAACAGATAGAACTATAGCCGATGCTGTTTTAAAAATGGATGAACTTGCTAAAATTATGCGTGGTAAACGCATGCGTGATGGTGCTATTAGTTTTGATAAAGTAGAAGTAAAATTCGATTTAGATGAAGCATCGAATCCAGTAGGCGTATTTTTTAAAACCAGTAAAGATGCTAATAAGCTAATTGAAGAATTTATGTTATTAGCAAACCGAAAGGTTTCAGAATTTGTTGGAAAACAAAAACCTGAAAAAACATTCGTTTATAGAGTGCATGATGAACCGAACGAGGAGAAATTAATGGCTTTACAAGGCGTAGTTTCAAAATTTGGACACAAACTTAACTTCAATAGCAAAAATGGTATAGCTTCGTCTTTAAACAAGTTATTAAGCGATGTTAAAGGTAAAAAAGAACAAAATTTAGTAGATACTTTAGCAATTCGAACGATGTCTAAAGCAGAATATACGACCAAGAATATTGGACATTATGGGTTAGCTTTCGATTATTACAGTCATTTTACCTCACCTATTCGTCGTTATCCAGATGTTATGGCACACAGATTATTACAGCAATATTTAGATGGTAACAAATCTGCAAATGCTGAAGTTTATGAAGAGCGCTGTAAACATTCCAGTAATATGGAATATCTAGCAACCAAAGCCGAAAGAGATTCTATAAAATACATGCAAATTCGTTTTATGCAAGACCATCAAGACGAAGCATTTAAAGGTGTTATTTCTGGAGTAACAGATTGGGGCATTTATGTAGAGATTATCTCCAATAAATGTGAAGGCATGGTTAGAACGCGCGATATTAAAGGCGATTATTATGAATTTGATCAAGAGCAATATGCTTTAATTGGGAAAAAAACCAAAACAATGTATCAGCTTGGTGATGAGGTTATTGTAAAAGTTAAACAAGCCGATTTAGTAAAACGTCACTTAGATTTTGAACTCATAGGAAAAGCTGAAGATTAATAATATTATTATAATTGTCAACATGGTAAATATCTGTTTTTTGCAAGTTGTGGCAATTATATAAACCAACTAATTTTACAATAAAAAGATGATACTCACCACAACAAACACAATAGAAGGTTTTGGAATTGTAGAATATAAGGGTATTGTAACAGGTCTTGCTATTAATGATAAAACATTATCCGTAGGATTTAAAATGTCTAAATACTTTGCAAAAGTTAAAGAAAGTATAGCGGCTGTTAAAGAAGAAGCGTTTCAAGATCTAGCAGAAAATGCGAAGAAATTAAATGCAAATGCTATAGTTGGTATTAAAGTAGATATTGAAATGAGCGCAAGTAACTATGCCATGGTTTCCGTAACAGGTACAGCAGTTAGTGTTGCTACAAAGAGGTAAAATATATAATTAAAGTACGTGTGTAAAGCTTCAGTTAATTGAAGCTTTTTTATTTTAAGTTGTAACATTGTTACAATATTTTCAACTAATAAAATAAGAACGTTATTACTAATCTCATTAAAATAAGAGATTAGTAGCTTATCTAAACTAAACTCAAAAAACATGATACTAACAACAACAAATTCAATAGAAGGCTTTAGAATAATAGAATACAAAGGTATTGTTACAGGAATTTCGTATAATTCAAGCTATAAGTATAAAGGCACAAAGATGTCTTTTAAAGATATGTTTAGTATGAAAAAATATTATGAAGCTTATGAGGCAGGTCTTCAAAATATTAAAGAAGAAGCATTTCAAAAACTAAAAGATAATGCAAAAGCTTTAAATGCTAATGCAGTAGTTGGTATAAAAGTAGATATCGAGCCATTAGCGCAATCATCTACATTAATAATTTCAATTACGGGAACTGCCGTTAGTGTTGCTACAGATAAATAATTTTAAAAAACTGTAACACTTTTGTTATTTTATACTCTTTAAAACAAACTTTAATATATTATGAAATTTATAACATCAGTGCTTCTTTTTTTTATTACAATGTCTGTTTTTTCTCAAAACCCAAGAGAGATAAATGTAAGCGATTTTACAACCGTTAAAGTTTTCGATTTAATTCATGTAAGTTTAGTTAAATCGGAAGAGAATAAAGTAATCGTGTCTGGGCAAGACGCAGACGACGTCGAAATTATATCAAAAAAAGGCACATTAAAAGTACGTATGAAATTAGAGCGCACTTTCGACGGAGCCAAAACTTTTGTAGCTGTACATTATAAAAAGTTAGACGTTATAGATGGTAACGAAGGCGCTAAAATTTTTGGAAACGAATTAATAACTCAGAATAAAATGGAACTTCGTGCTCAAGAAGGTGCTATTTTAAAAATAGGATTGGATATAAAACAGTTAATGGTTAGAGCGGTTTCTGGAGGAATTATTGAAACTAAAGGTAAAGCTAAATCTCAACAAATTACCATAAATACAGGTGGAATTTACGAAGGTCGTGAATTTATTACCGACCATACTAAAGTTAAAATTAGTGCTGGAGGAGAAGCAGAGATTAATGCCAAAAACACTGTTGATGCGAGAACCAATGCCGGTGGAAACATTTTTATTTACGGCAACCCTAAAAACGTAAAACAAAAACAAGTTTTTGGAGGTAGAATAAAAACAATAAAATAGATAATTGTAGAATAGAATTGCATTTAAAGCTTCAGTTTTGCTGAGGTTTTTTTGTATTAGTTAAATAGTTAGCCACACTAATAAATATTAATGCTTTACTTTAATCACATAATTTCTTTACTTTGTCACTAACTCTTATTTAGTTTTATGATTGAAGATATTCAGGCAGCAATTCCATTAGGCTTCTTTTTGGCTTTTATGATTGGTCCTGTATTTTTTGTACTTCTTGAAACAAGCGTGGTAAAAGGATTTAGAGCAGCATTGGCATTCGACTTGGGTGTTATAGTAGCAGACATACTATTTATTGCAATTGCTTATTTTTCAAGTTTTCAACTGCTAGAAAACTTAAGCAACCAACCTGGACTTTACGTATTTGGTGGTACTATTCTGGCGGTTTATGGATTTATTATTTATTTTAAAAAACCAAAAAAGGAAGTTATTGAAACAATGAAAATAGTAATTCCTAAAACCAATTATTTTAGGTTATTTATAAAAGGTTTTTTTTTAAACTTTATTAACATTGGAGTCTTAGTTTTTTGGTTAGGCATAATCATCGTTGTTGGTCCTAGTTTAGACAACGACTCTAATAGATTTATAATCTTTTTTGGAACAATGATTACCGCATATTTTGCAACAGATATTTTAAAAATTCTGTTAGCAAAACAACTTAAAAATAAACTAACACCCAAAGCTATAATTAAGGTAAAACGCTTTTTAGGGCTTATTTTAGTGGTTTGTGGGACTGTACTTATTATCAAAGGCTTCTTGCCCAAAGATAAATTGAACCCACAAGAAATATTTGAGAAAATTGAAGAGAAAACACATATTTAGTAAAGATGTATAAAGGCTTGCTAATTTTGCAATTCAAGTTTGATAATACGCATTATTTTTAATCTCATATTACCCAACGTTTATAAGCAATATAAATGTGCTTAATCTATAAACACAAAAAGCCTTCAACTGTCGTTGAGGTTTTCTTTGAGGTGTTAAATTTCTTATTTCTAACCGCTGAAACATTAATCTAACTGTTCCTAAAATTTAAAACATAAAAAAAAGCGCTACTTTAAGTAACGCTTTCTTGAGGTGTCGAGCGGATTCGAACCGCTGTAGATGGTGTTGCAGACCACTGCCTAGCCACTCGGCCACGACACCCTAATTAGGAGAGCAAATATAAAAATATTTACCGTTTTAAGCTATTGATAGTAAATAAACTTCAATAATGATTAACAATAAGTTTAGCATTTTCTTTTTTCTGTTAACTCAATAGTAACCATTTCAACATCACCGCTAATGGGAGGATTAATTTTACTTATAGAAACGGTTGCAACGGTAACCAGCTTATCTTCAGTAAATATGCGATCTAATATACGTTTTGCAACATGTTCCAAAAGCGCGCTTGGCGTTGCCATTTCTTCTATAACTACTGCATTTAAAAAGACATAATCTACGGTATCGTTAAGGGCGTCTGAGTTTGCGCTTTTTTGCAAATCGGCTTTTACCTTTAAATCTACACGGTAATCACTACCTATAGCTGTTTCTTCTTTTAAGCAACCATGATTGGCAAAAACGCGGATATTTTCAACTTTAATAATTCCCATGTTGTATCTTTTAGAAGGCAAATGTACTCAAAAAACACACTTCAAATAATTATAAAGCACTTCCAATTTATTTCAAAAGAAAATTAACTAATTTTACAATCTATTTTTAAATTGATTAAACAGCCTGCAATCAATAAAAATAAAGCATAAAATTATGTCATCAAAAATCAAATCGCTCAACTTTTTAGAGCATATTATAGAAGAAGACTTAGCCAATGGGTTATCCAAAGATAAACTACGTTTTCGTTTTCCACCAGAGCCAAACGGCTATTTGCATATTGGCCACACTAAAGCAATTGGGATTAGTTTTGGTTTAGGACAAAAATATAACGCTCCAGTAAACCTTCGTTTCGACGATACCAATCCTGCAAAGGAAGAGCAGGAATATGTAGATGCTATTAAAAAAGACGTGTCATGGTTGGGTTATGAATGGGCAGAAGAGCGCTACTCGTCAGACTATTTTCAACAACTTTACGATTGGGCAATTTTATTAATAAAAGATGGCAAAGCGTATATAGATTCTCAATCTAGCGAAGCTATGGCAGAACAAAAAGGAACACCTACGCAACCAGGAGTAGATGGGCCATTTAGAAACAGAACCATAAAAGAGAATTTAGAGTTATTTGCAAAAATGAAAGCAGGAGACTGTAATGAAGGCGAGCATGTTTTGCGCGCTAAAATAAACATGCAACATGTTAACATGTTAATGCGAGATCCTATAATGTATCGTGTGTTAAAAAAACACCACCACCGCACTGCAAACCATTGGTGTATATACCCAATGTACGATTGGACACATGGGGAAAGTGATTATATAGAGCAAATATCGCATTCATTATGTTCGTTAGAATTTAAGCCACATAGAGAGCTTTACAATTGGTTTAAGGAGCAAGTTTACCAATTTGCAAAAGACAAGTATCCAATGCTACCAAAACAGCGTGAGTTTGCTCGTTTAAACCTTAGTTACACCATAATGAGTAAGCGCAAATTACTTAAATTGGTTGAACAAGGTTTGGTTTCAGGATGGAACGATCCTAGAATGCCAACCATTTCTGGGTTGCGCCGTCGTGGCTATACACCACAAGCCATTAGAAAATTTATTGAAACCGTAGGTGTTGCCAAGCGCGATAATATAATTGATGTGTCGCTATTAGAATTCTGTATTCGAGAAGATTTAAATAAAAAAGTAGATCGTGTTATGGCGGTTTTAAATCCTGTAAAATTGGTAATTACTAATTATCCAGAAGATAAAGAAGAATGGCTTGAAGCAGAAAATAATCAAGAAGACGAAACAGCAGGTTTTAGAAAAGTTCCTTTTTCTCGTGAGTTATATATCGAGAAAGAAGATTTTAAAGAAGAAGCTAGCAGTAAGTTTTTTAGGTTAAAATTAGGAGGTGAAGTTAGGCTTAAAAATGCTTACATTATTAAAGCTGAAAGTGTTGTAAAAGATGATAAAGGTGAAGTAAAAGAAATTCACTGTACCTATTCCACAGATACCGAAAAGAAAGTAAAAGGAACCTTACATTGGGTATCTATAAAACATGCAATAAAAGCAGAGGTTCGCGAATATGACAGATTATTTATAGATGAAGCACCAGACAGTCATGACGATAAAGATTTTATGGCTTTTATTAATCCTAATTCTTTAAAAACAATTGAGGCTTTTGTAGAACCAAGCTTAGCAGAAGCCAAAATAGGAGAGCAATTTCAGTTTCAGCGTTTAGGCTATTTTAATGTAGATGACGAGTCCACAACACATAAACTAGTGTTTAATAAAACAGTTGGGTTAAGAGATTCTTGGGCAAAAGTAAAGCCTAAAGAAAACAATAATAATCGGCAAGGGAGTGCTAAAAAGACAACACAACAAAACAAGCGTTCTGCAATAGATCAAATAAAATCGTATGGTAAAAAGTACGATAGAATGCAAGACGAGCAGCGCAAAAATGCGAAAGCCCATATTCAAGAATTAGCTAAAAACGTTTTTTACAAAGAATTAGAGCCTTTATTTGGAACAGCAGTAAAAAAAACAGGTACTCGTATTATTACAATGATAACTTTAGGTGTTTTATTAGACAACGGATTAGATAAAAACGAAGCTATAAACAACTTTATTTCTAAGGCTTTAGAAGATAAAAACGATTTATTGGTTAATGAAGCTTCAGCGCTTCAAAATAAAAAATAGAGACCCTTACGGAGTATGTTCTAGTTGTTTTAGTATTAATCTTATTATTTCTCTCGTTCCTCTTCATCATCTTCAAGAAGAAGTTTTTCTGGAGGAGGAGGACACTCGAGTGGTGGTGGTTCTAGTTGGTAATATTATTGTAAACGATGCTTGTTAATTTGTTTGCATTATAATTATAGAAGCCATTTTGTAGTTGGGTATAACAATTATAAACCATAACTTTACAAAGATTAAAATGTTCTGTTTCAGTCGTTTTTCTGCTTAATGATTTGATTGACTATAAACTATATTCTTCGGTTAGTGAACTTCCAGAAAACTGGGATGCTTTATCTCATAATGACGTGTTTTTAAAAAAAGCATTCTTAAGAGCTTTAGAACACTCTTGCCCCAAAAATATTACACCCACTTACGCAGGTGTTTTTAAAGCAGAAATGCTTGTAGGAATATTAATAATCCAACGTGTAGAAATGTATTTAGAAGATATATTTAGAAATGCTAACGACACGTATTTTATTAGAAAATCTAAACAAATATTTTCAAATGCCGTAAAAGGTAATGCCTTAATTGTTGGAAGTATAATGCACACTGGACAGCATGGTTTATATTTTAAAAAAGAGGCTATTAATTATCAAGAGTATTTGCAGCAGTTGTCTCTTGTAATTGATAAAATTAAGTCTCAAATAAAACAAAACCATAAGAAAAAAATAAGACTAATTGCTTTTAAAGATTATTTTGAAGAGGACGCCATACATGATAACGAAGTCTTTTTTAAAAATGAAAAATTGTATAAAGTACAAGTCCAGCCTAACATGGTTTTTAATATCTTAGATTCATGGAAAACCTTAGAAGATTATACTGCTGCATTTACTAAAAAATATAGAGACCGTTATAAATCTGCCAGAAAAAAACGAACCAAAATAGAGAAACGAGAATTAGATGTAGTAACACTAAATATTTTGCAAGATAAAATGTTTCAGTTATACAAGAATGTTTCAGATAATGCACGTGTAAACACCTTTATTTTAAGTAATAATCATTTTGTAACATTAAAGAAAGAGCTAAAGGATAATTTTAAAGTCTTTGGCTATTTTATAGATAAAGAACTTGTGGGTTTTTTCACTTTAATTCTTAATAATAAATCATTGGAGACCTACTTTTTAGGTTATAACCATAAGCACCAACAACAATACCAAATGTATTTAAATATGCTGTTCGATATGGCACAGTTTGGTATCGAAAACAACTTCTCGCAAATTGTTTATGCCAGAACAGCAATGGAAATTAAAAGTTCTATTGGTGCAAAGCCAAAGCCGATGAGTATTTATATAAAACACACAAATTTTATTGCAAATGCAATGCTTAAATTAATATTTAAGTACTTGAATCCAGATACAAATTGGGTAGAGAGACATCCTTTTAAAACAGAAAAAAACCTCAAGTGAAAACTTGAGGTTTTATACATATTATCTTTAAAACATTTACTTATTTTCTTTTTTTTGAGACAGCCTTTTATTTAGTTTAGCTTCTTTCATAGCCTCACCAATTTCGTTACTTGCCGCAAAACTAGCAACCATGTCGTTTAGCATGTTGCTTCCTGCTTGTGGTGAGTTAGGTAGTAAAATTAAATTACTATTTGTTTCACTACCAATTGCTTGCAGCGTATCGTAATGTTGCGTAACAACGATTAAAGCAGACGCCTCTTGAGAGTTTATACCAACTTTATTTAATACCTCTACAGATTCTTCCAGACCTCTAGCAATCTCACGACGCTGGTCTGCAATTCCTTGACCTTGTAAACGTTTACTCTCTGCTTCTGCTTTTGCTTTTTCAACGATTAAAATACGTTGTGCATCGCCTTCATATTGCGCAGCAGTTTTTTCTCTATCTGCAGCGTTAATTCTATTCATTGCTTCCTTTACTTGAGCGTCTGGATCGATATCTGTTACTAAGGTTTTAATAATATCAAAACCATAATCTAACATCGCATCGTTTAATTCGGTTTTTACTGCAATGGCAATATCATCTTTCTTTAAAAACACATCATCTAATATCATTTTTGGTACTTCTGCACGCACAACATCAAAAACATAACTTGTAATTTGATCGTGCGGATAATCTAATTTATAAAATGCATCGTACACTTTTTGTGTAATTACACGATATTGTACAGACACTTTTAAACGCACAAATACATCGTCTTTTGTTTTGGTTTCTACAATAACATCTAATTGCTGAATTTTTAAACTTAAACGACCAGCAACTTTATCGACAATAGGAATTTTTAAGTGCAATCCAGATTGCCTAATACTATGAAATTTACCAAAACGCTCAATTATTGCTGCAGTTTGTTGTTTTACAACGAAGAATGCAGAAATTAAAATAATAAGACCGAAAATTATAATCGGAATAAGAAGAATTTTTCCCATAACAGTTTTTTTTAATAGTTAGAAAAAAAGCTATTGGCTAGCTTTAGGCTTAAAAATTTGAAATACTAAAATAAGCTATATTTGTTCATATATCTCTAAATAATTATCAAAATAATAATAACTTTATTTATTAGTAGCATTATGCTATGTTTTGTTACTAAAAATTTTTGCGCAACATGAAAAATACAATATAAAATGGACTTAGAGTTAAAGGATGACCAACAAGAGAATTTATTGTTTTTAATTACAATGTCTTAACAGCTAAAGACATTACAGATATTTCTAATTTTAATATAAATGGTACAGTTGGATTTAGTCTTGTTAACTTTAAAGCGTACTATATTTATGGGTTTTTAAACACATTAAATTAATAAACCTCTAATAATTACACAGGTTTAAAATGAAATAATAATAAATTTTGAAGCTAATCAATCTATGCTAGCTTTATTTGCTATGATAACTTTAAAAAAAAACGTATATTTACAAATAGGCAATATTTAAAACCGAACAAAACAAAAAATATTAAAATTATGAAACAAAAACTAATTTTTAGTCTTACCATGGTTTTTAGTTGTGCTATAATTTTTGCACAAGTTGAAAAGGAAACTATTGCCCGCAATTGGTTAAAAGATAACAAACAAAAATTAAGCATTCAAGATAATCATACCCTAGATATGCAATTTAGCAGAAAAGGATTGTCTGGCGAAACCTTTCGTTTTTATCAAATGATGAATGGTGTGCAAGTTTTTAATGCCGAAGTTACTGTGCATGTCTCGAATGGAAATAACGTTACCTTTTATGCGAGTACTTATGATGCTTCCGTAGAAACAATTAACATAAATCCAAGTATTTCTGAAGCAGAATCACAACAAATAGCTTTAACAAATCTAAACGTTGAAGCATCTGATGTTGTAAGTGTAGATAATAAACTTTTAATTTTTAAAATAGACAATAAAACTTATTTAACACGAAAAGTTTTAGTTAGTGCCTACTCGAAACCTGGAGCTTGGGAAGTTATGGTTGATGCGCATGACGGTACAGTTTTAAGTGCCAAAGACGTCGCCTTTTATTACAACCACGGTGATAAAGATAAGAAAAAAGAAAAGCAAAAAAAGAATACATCTTCTTCCTCTATGGCTACAGGAACAGCCATGATTTACGATACAGATCCTCTAACAGCGACAACAAGTGTTTATGGTGGGCAATACGTAGATGGAAACGATGCAACAAATGCTTCTTTAGATGCCGCAAGAACAGCGGTAAGTCTTTTAGACATAGAGCTATCAGGAGGTAACTACAGATTAAGAGGGCCTTATACAGAAATTGCAGAGTTAAGTTCTCCAAATAAAGGTTTATTTATTCAATCTACTAGTAATTTTGAATTTAATAGACAACAAGATGGTTTCGAAGCTGCAAATGTATATTACCATATAGATAAATCTATGCGTTACATTAATACCGATTTAGGAATTTCTCTAGCTCCACCTCAAAATGGAGGTGTTATTCGTTTCGATCCGCATGGAGTTAGTGGAGGAGATAATTCTTATTACTCAGGCGGAACTTTAAACTTTGGTGAAGGCTGTGTAGATGATGGAGAAGATGCAGATGTTATTTTACACGAATTAGCTCATGGATTGCACGATTGGATTACAAATGGAAGTTTATCTCAAGAAAATGGATTAAGCGAAGGTTGCGGAGATTACTGGGCAAATTCTTACAAAAGAAGTTTAGGACAATGGACTTCTAGTGATGCTTCTAGAAATTGGGTTTTTGGTTGGGATGGACACAATAATTGCTGGAATGGACGTACAACTGTTTATAGCGCGCAATATCCTGGAGGATTAACAGGATCCATACATAGTGATGGACAAATGTGGGCAACTACATTAATGGAAATTTGGGAAGATATAGGGCGTGAAAAAACAGATAAAGCTTTTTTAGAAGGTCTAGGCATGACTAATTCAGGAACAAACCAACAGAATGCCGCAATTGCTGTAAGACAAGCGGCTATAGACATGGGAACAGCTGGTGGCTACACTTGTGGAGACATACAAGCGATAACAAATAGGTTTACTGCTCAAGGCTATAATATGCCTGCTTACACTTGTAGTTTGAGTGTGGATGAGTTTTCTTTAGTTGGTATTTCAATATTTCCTAATCCAACAAATGGAGTGATAACTTTTAAAAATATTGAAAAAGATTACAATGTTGCTGTGTTTAATATTTTAGGTCAAAAATTAAAAGACCAAACAATAAACCGTACAGAAAACACAATGGATGTTTCTAATCTTTCAACAGGAACTTATTTTGTAAAGTTTAATGGAGTAGATGCTGTATTAAAGTTTATTAAAGAATAAAATTAGATTTTTATTAAACTGAAAAGCGAGCTATTAGCTCGCTTTTTTATTCAAGATGTTTACTGTTTTATAAAATAGCAATCATTTTCTCAATACGTTTCATAGTTTCAGCTTTCCCAATCATGTACATAATATCAAAAACATCTGGTCCTTTTAAAGCACCTACAAGCGCTAAACGTAAGGGCATCATAACTTTTCCAAAACCTATATCGTTTCCAGTAATCCAACCTTTAATTTCTTTTTGAAGCGTTTTTATCTCAAAATCTTCAATATTTGAAATTATAGACACTAAGCGTATCATTATTTTTTTTGTATCATCTTTGAACGCTTTTTTAGAGGCTTTTTCATCAAAACTTTCTGGGGCAACAAAAAAGAAGCTACTTAAGTCCCAAAAATCGGTTACAAACGTTGCACGTTCTTTAATCAAACCAACAACTAATGAAATGTAATTTACATCCACGTCTTTGTCATTTCTATCTTGTCGAGAAATCTCATTATTAAATTCTTTGCTATCGCTCTTATTAGCGCCTAAGTTAACATTAACAATTGGTTTAAAAGCTTCAGCCAATTCATCATTAGTTTGCTCTTGCATATAATGGTGGTTAAACCATTTAATTTTATCTGGATCGAAACGCGCTCCAGCTTTATTAACACGCTCTAAATTGAAAGCCTCAATTAGCTCATTTAATTTAAAAATTTCCTGTTCTGTTCCTGGATTCCAACCTAAAAAGGCTAAGAAATTTATAACAGCATCTGCAAAATAACCTTCTTCTTTGTAACCTTTAGAGGTGTCCCCATCTGAAGTTGTATATTCTAATGGAAACACAGGAAAGCCTAATTTATCACCATCGCGTTTGCTTAATTTTCCTTTTCCTGTTGGTTTAAGTATAAGTGGTAAATGTGCAAATTGTGGTGCTTCCCAACCAAAAGCAGTGTATAGTTGCATGTGTAGTGCCAAAGAAGGCAACCATTCTTCTCCACGAATTACATGAGAGATTTCCATTAAATGGTCGTCTACAATATTTGCTAAATGGTAGGTTGGCATACCATCACTTTTAAACAAAACCTTATCGTCTAAAACGTTAGTATCTATTTTAATATCTCCACGAATAATGTCTTTTAGATAAAGCGTTTCATCTTTAGGAGATTTAAAACGAATAACATAGTGATCACTATTCTCTAATTTAGTTTTTAATGCTTGAGTAGATAGCGATAAGGAATTATCTAGTTTTAAACGGTTATGCCAATTATAAATAAACGTTTTTCCTTTTGTTTCGTGGTCTTTTCGATGGAAATCTAAATTTTCAGCAGTATCAAAAGCATAATAAGCGTTTCCGCTTGCAATTAATTTATCTGCATATTCTTTATATAAATGTTTACGTTCACTTTGTCTGTAAGGCCCAAATTTTTCATTTTTATTAGGCCCTTCATCAAAAGGAATTTTACACCAATTAAGCGCATCTATTATATATTGTTCTGCACCTTCTACATAACGATTTTGGTCTGTATCTTCTATACGTAAGATAAAAGTACCATTGTGCTTTTTAGCAAATAAAAAGTTAAAAAGAGCAGTTCTTACTCCTCCAATATGTAAAGGTCCTGTTGGGCTTGGTGCAAAACGCACACGAACGTTTTTAGTCATTATTATCTTTTTAAGATTGCAAAGATACAATTAACACATAATTATTAGAGTTTGAAAAATAAAATTGTAATTTTATAAGTTGTAATTAAGCAGTTTTAATAGTTTTTTTCATAATACCCAAGAATATTTTAATGAAGAATTTTAATAACATACAATCTAAACTAGCGCAATTTATTAGAAAATTTTACACTAATGAATTAATAAAAGGTGCTATTCTTTTTTTTAGTATTGGTTTGTTATATTTATTAATTACACTATTAGTCGAGCATTTTTTATGGCTCGGCCCTGAGGCTAGAACCATTTTATTCTGGCTATTTGTTGCGGTAGAATTAGGATTATTTATTAAATTTATAGTTATTCCGTTAGCAAAATTATTTAAACTTCAAAAAGGTATAAATTTCGAGGAAGCTTCATTATTAATTGGTAATCATTTTCCAGAGGTTAGTGATAAACTTTTAAATGTACTTCAGCTTAAAAACACAAATTTAGAGTCTGAGTTGTTATTAGCAAGTATCGAACAAAAATCTGCAGAATTAACACCAGTACCTTTTAAATTAGCTATTAATTTTAAAAAAAACGCTAAATATTTAAAATATGCAGCCATTCCATTAGCTATCATATTAATTACAGCCATTTCTGGAAAATTAAATTGGTTTAGTGATAGTTACGAGCGCGTTGTAAATTACCAAACGGCTTACGAGCCACCTGCACCTTTTCAGTTTTTCGTGTTAAATGAAAACATGCAAGCGGTTGAAAACAAAGAATTTCGACTCATTGTAAAAACAGCAGGAGATGTAAAACCAGAGAATGCGCAAATTTCTTTTAATAATGAAACATATTATCTACAACAACGTGGAGCAGGCGCTTTTGAATATGTTTTCGAGCAACCTATAAATGATATTACTTTTAATTTAACTGCAAATAACGTTACCTCAAAACCTTATACAATTACAGTTGCTCCAGTGCCAACATTGCTTGGCTTCGATATGGTTTTAAACTACCCAAATTACACCAACAAACGAGATGAAGTTTTAAAAAGTACAGGTAATGCAGTTGTACCAACAGGAACGAGTGTTACTTGGAAGTTAAGAACAAAAGCCACAGATTACGCAACGCTTTATGCTAAAGACACAACTCAATTTAAAAACAACGAAAACGGTGAGTTTTCGGCAGGTAAGAGAGTATATACTAATTTCGATTATAGCATTGCTACAAGTAATAAACAACTTCAAGATTACGAGAATTTAGCTTTTAATATTCAAGTGGTGCGAGATGAGTATCCAGAGTTAAAATTACAATCTAAAGTAGATTCTTTAGATCAACAGTCTTTGTATTTTTTCGGGAAAGTTAGTGATGATTACGGATTGATTAAATTACAATTAGTGTATTATCCTAGCGGAAATGATAAAGAAAAGAAAATTGAAAGCATCCCAATTTCAAAATCTAATTTTAGCGAATTTGTTAGTGCGTTTCCAAACAATTTAGAAATAACTGAAGGTACCAGTTACGATTTATACTTCGAGGTTTTCGATAACGATGCTGTAAGTAAAAATAAAAGCACAAAAAGTAGTGTTTTTAGTTATAGAAAACGAACAGCAGACGAAGAAGAGAAAAAGCAATTGCAGGAGCAAAATGAAACTATTCAAGATTTAAATAAGTCGCTAGAGAAGTTCGACGAGCAGCAAAAAGAATTAGAAGAATTATCTAAAACCCAAAAAGAAAAATCTGAACTTAATTTTAACGATAAGAAGAAGTTTGAAAATTTTATGAAGCGTCAAAAGCAACAAGAACAAATGATGCAGAAGTTTAATAAAAAACTTCAAAAGAATTTAGAGGAATTTCAAAAGGAAAATATAGAAAAAGACGAGTTTAAAGACGATTTAAAAGAACGATTGAAAGAAAACGAAGAACAGCTTAAAAAAGATGAAAAACTCCTTGAAGAGCTTGAAAAACTTCGTGATAAGATTAACAAAGAAGAGTTTTCTGAGAAATTAGACAAACTCGCCAAGAAAGCAAAAAACCAAAAACGAAGTTTAGAGCAAATGCTTGAATTAACAAAACGTTATTACGTTAATAAAAAGATAGAAAAAATTGGTAATGAATTAGATAAGCTAGCAAAAGAACAAGATAAGCTCGTTAATAAAGAGCTAAAAGAAAACACAAAAGAGAAGCAAGATTCCCTAAACAAAAAATTTGAAGAGATACAAAAAGACTTGGACGCTCTCGAAAAAGATAATAAAGAATTAAAGCATCCAGTTAAGTTGCCAAGAGATAAGAATAAGGAGGAGAATGTTAAAGAAAATCAAGAAAAAGCATCAGAAGAATTAGATAAAAAAGAAAAATCCCTTACCCAAGAACAAAAGGAAACTCAGAATGCAAAAGCTAAGAAAAAGCAAAAAGCAGCTGCACAGAAAATTAAAGAAATGAGTATGAAAATGCAGGCTCAAATGGGGCAATCTTTCGAAGAAGCGCTTCAAGAAGATATAGAAATGTTACGCCAGATTTTAGATAATTTAGTACTGTTTTCTTTTGATGAAGAAAAGTTAATGAAACAGTTTAAAAGTATAGAAGTTAACCATAACGAATATGCTACTTATTTAAAAAGGCAAAAAGAGTTACGTACTCATTTTGAGCATATTGATGATAGTTTGTTTGCTTTATCTTTACGTCAACCTAAAATTTCTGAAAATATCAACAAAGAGATTTCAGACGTCTATTTTAATATCGATAAATCCTTAGCAGAATTAGCAGAGAATAATTTATATAGAGGAACGTCTTCACAGCAATATACAATAACCTCTGCAAATAACTTAGCTAATTTTTTAAGTAATGTATTAGACCAATTACAAAATGCAATGGCTATGCCTTCTCCTGGATCTGGAGAAGGAGGAATGCCACTTCCAGATATTATTATGAGCCAAGAAGAACTTAATAAAAAAATGGAAGATGGTACCAAAAAAGGAGAAAATAGTGACCCAAAAAAAGGTGATGGAGAAAAACCTGGAAAAAAACCAGGAAAAGGAAAAAAACCAGGTAATAAAGGTGAAGATGGAAAGAAAGGAGAAAATGGAAAAAAAGGCAAAGATGGCAAAGGAAAAGACGGAAAAGGAAAAGACGGCAAAGGAAACAGCGAGGGAGATAGTAATGGTGGACAAGATGGTTTTAACGAAGATGTAAATGGCGAATTATATAAAATTTACCAACAACAACAGAGGATACGTCAAGCCTTAGAAGAAAGAATAGCAATGGATGAAAAGTTAGGTAAAGGGTCACCAAGAAATTCAAAACAGTTATTAAAGCAAATGGAAAATGTAGAGGTAGATTTAATTAATAGTGGCTTTACAAACGAAACATTGTCCAAGATGATGAATTTACAGCATGAACTTTTAAAACTCGAGAAAGCCACTTTGGAGCAAGGTCAAGATACTAAACGTAAATCTGAAACCAATAAAAATGATTTTACAAACACAACAAATAATCAAATATCTAAAGCAAAACAATATTTTAATACTACAGAAATATTGAACAAGCAAGCTTTACCTTTGCAGCAAATTTATAAACAAAAAGTACAAGAATATTTTAAACAAAAGAATGATTAATTTTAACTACGAGAATGATTTTAAACTCTCAAACGAAGTAATTATTTCTAATTGGATATCCTCTGTAATTATAAATGAGAATTATAAAGAAGATGAGATAAACTTTATATTTTGCGATGATGTTTATTTACATAAATTAAATGTAGATTTTTTAGACCACGACACGCTAACAGACGTTATTAGTTTTGATTATTCTGTAGGAAAAAAGCTACAAGGAGATGTTTTTATTTCAACTGAAAGAGTTCAAGATAATGCCAAGGATTATAAGGTTTCTTTTGAAGCAGAGTTACATCGTGTATTAGTTCATGGTATTTTACATTACTGTGGTTACAAAGATAAGACTTTAGACGATGCTAAGTTAATGCGAAAAAAAGAAAATTACTACCTTAATACACTCAAATAGAATTCATTAATTCGTAGTATATTTGCAGACTTTTAATACTTATTGTTTCACGTGGAACAATCTAAATTAAAATTATAATATTTTCATTTGACACATCTAATGTTTCACGTGGAACAATTAATAAAAATATGTTTAAAGAAGTTTACGATGTTGTTGTTGTTGGAGCTGGACACGCAGGAAGTGAAGCTGCGGCATCTGCTGCAAATATGGGTAGCAAAACATTGCTTATCACCATGAATTTACAAAACATTGCGCAAATGTCTTGTAATCCTGCAATGGGAGGAATTGCTAAAGGACAAATTGTAAGAGAGATCGATGCCCTTGGTGGTTATAGTGGTATTGTTAGTGATACTTCTGCTATTCAATTTAAAATGCTTAATAAATCTAAAGGACCTGCAATGTGGAGTCCACGAGTTCAAAGCGACAGAATGCGCTTTGCAGAGGATTGGAGATTGCTTTTAGAAAAAACAGAAAACTTAGACTTTTATCAAGAAATGGTATCGAGTTTAATTGTTGAAAACGGAAAAATTGCAGGCGTAAAAACTTCCTTAGGAATAGAAGTGAAAGCAAAATCTGTGGTGTTAACCAATGGAACTTTTTTAAATGGATTAATACATATTGGAGATAAAAATTTTGGGGGAGGAAGGGCTGGTGAAAGAGCTGCAACTGGAATTACAGAACAACTAGTAAATTTAGGTTTCGAATCTGGAAGAATGAAAACAGGAACACCACCAAGAGTAGATGGTCGTTCTTTAGATTTTTCTAAAATGGTAGAACAACCTGGTGATGCTAATCCAGAAAAGTTTTCTTATTTAGATATAACAAAGCCTTTAGAAAACCAACGGTCTTGTTTTTTAGGTCATACAAGTGAAAAGGTTCATGATTTATTGCGTGAAGGTTTTAATCGATCGCCAATGTTTAATGGTAGAATTAAAAGTCTTGGACCAAGATACTGCCCAAGTATCGAAGATAAAATTAATAGATTTTCAGACAAAAATAGTCATCAATTATTTGTAGAACCAGAAGGGTGGAATACTGTAGAAATGTATGTTAATGGATTTTCAACATCCTTACCAGAAGACATTCAGTTTAAGGCCATGCGTTCTATTGTTGGTTTCGAAAATGTTAAGTTTTTTAGACCTGGTTATGCTATAGAATACGATTATTTTCCGCCAACACAATTAAAGCATACTTTAGAAACTAAATTAGTTGAAGGTTTATACTTCGCAGGACAAATAAATGGAACAACCGGTTACGAAGAAGCTGCTTCTCAAGGTTTAATGGCTGGAATAAATGCAGCACTAAAAGTGCAAGATAAAGAACCATTTATTTTAAAACGTAACGAAGCTTATATAGGTGTTTTGGTAGACGATTTAATTACCAAAGGAACAGAAGAGCCGTACAGAATGTTTACATCGCGTGCAGAATACAGGACGCTTTTAAGACAAGATAATGCGGATTTTAGATTAACACCAAAAGGATATGATCTTGGTTTAGCTAGCGAAAAACGTTTACGTCGCATGGAGAAAAAACGAAAAGCTTCTCAGCAATTTGTTAAGTTTTTTAAAGACACAAGTGTTAAACATACAGAGGTAAACCCGATACTCGAGTCTAAGGATTCTGCAACCGTAAAACAGCAAGGAAAAATGCATAAAATATTTTCCAGACCAAACATCACAATCGAAGATATGCGTAAAATCGAGTCTGTAGACAATTACATTAAAGAGCATAATTTAGATAGAGAAGTTATTGAGCAAGCAGAAATTCAAGTAAAATATTCTGGATATATTGATAAAGAAAAGAATAACGCAGACAAACTAAACAGATTAGAAAATATTAAGATTCCTGCTCATTTCGATTATTCAAATTTACAATCTATGAGTTTAGAAGCACGTGAGAAATTAAACAAAATACAACCAGTCACTATTTCCCAAGCTTCAAGAATTAGCGGAGTTTCTCCTGCAGATATTTCGGTGCTTTTGGTCTTTATGGGTAGATAGAAAATGCTAAATAAATTTCTATTGTTTCACGTGGAACAATAATATGAAGTCTTTAAATTTAAAAAAAATGTTTATCCTATTTGGTTTTTATAGATGTAGTATACATTTACGTGTAAAACTTCTTTTAAAACTATACAAAAAAGAAAATTTGTAGATTAAATATTTATAAAAAGTAAGTACTTTATATTCCAATATTTAAGTTTTATTTATCAAGTTTCATTGCTCTTTTTTGACGACAAATAAATTATTAGATCTTGAAAATTCCATAATTAAGAAATTTCATGTGTTCCAATAAAAGGATAACAAAGCTAAGGGCAAAAGTTTTTTTAATTTAGAAAATACTAAGCCTAATTACTAGGTGATAATTTTAAGTTTTAAAATTATGGAACAAACAGGTTGTAAATTATTATTATTAAAAATAGAAAATAACGAAGTTATAAGTGAACGAAAAATTTAGCATTACAGTAAAAGATTATTCCGTTTCTGGAGAAGAGTTTCAATTAATTGAAAATTTAGAATTCGGTTATTTAGAAACAACACCTCAACCATCTGCAGAAAACTTATCAAGTTATTACGAAAGTGAAGATTATATTTCGCACACAAATACTAAGCGAAATTTATTTGAAAAAACATATCATGTTATTCGTGATATTTCTTTAAAAAGAAAATTAAAACTTATAAATTCATTTAATTCTGAAGAAAAAAAACTTTTAGATATAGGTTGTGGAACCGGAGCATTTTTAAATACAGCACAACAAAATGGTTGGCAAGTTTCAGGAATAGAACCTAATGAAAAAGCAAGAGCGATTGCGAATGAAAGCTGTAGCAATTCAGTTTATAATGTTGAGAAATTAGAAAATTTTCAATCAGAGAGTTTCGATGTTATTTCGCTTTGGCATGTTTTAGAGCATTTACCAAATTTGGAGCAACAAGTGGCAACTTTTAAAAAACTTTTAAAACCAAATGGCACATTAGTTATTGCAGTGCCAAATTTTAAAAGTTTCGATGCTTTGTATTATAAAAGTTTTTGGGCAGCTTTCGATGTGCCAAGACATTTGTGGCACTTTTCTAGAGATTCAATTTCAAAATTATTTCAAAAAGTAAATATGAAAGTAGATAAAACGCTCCCTATGGTTTTTGATGCTTTTTATGTAAGTTTACTTTCAGAAAAATATAAGAAAAACTTTTTAAGAATCGTTCCAGCTTTTTTTATAGGATTACGCTCTAATCTAAAAGCAAAGCGTTCTGGAGAGTATTCTTCGGTTATTTATGTGATTAAAAACATTAAAAAGTAAATTACAGGTGCATTTCCTCCATCTTATTATATTTCGACGTCTTTATACCGTAAATTATTCTACAACACGCTTAAAAGGCCTTATTTGGCTCTGTTTTTAATAAATAAAAACTATTAGTCAGTTTTAGAATATAAGTTTTCCTTATAATATAGCTTTTATTAACTTTTATTAAAATTTATTATTTTCTCTTTTCTATTTTTGCGCAAATAAAAAAATATAATAGAATGAAAAAATTAATATTAGCACTAATTATTTTGGTAACGTTCGCATCTTGCCAAGAACAAAAAATTGGATTTGTAGATAATGGAAAAGTTATTAACGAAATCCAAGAGAAAAAAGATATTGAATCAAAATACGAGACAATAAATGAATCTTTTAAATTACGTGCAGACAGCTTAAGTAAAACGTACCAATCTGAATACCAAATTCTACAAGCTAAAGCAGCAACTATGTCTCAAAGTAAACAACAAGAAGCTGTACAAACTTTTCAGGCCAAAGCGCAACAATTTCAGCAAATGATGCAGAAAGAACAACAGGAACTACAAACTGCTTACCAAACAGATATAGATTCTGTAATTTCTAAAATGAAAACAACTGTAAAAGACTACGGAAAGGCTAATGGTTACAAATTTATTTTTGGAACTAATGAGTCTATTGGTACTGTATTGTATGGTGATGACGCATCAGACTTATCAGATTTAATGATTAAAGAAATAAACGCTAGTTATAAAGAATAACGAGGCCACAAGCTACACTCAAAAACGCTAAATTACCATTTAGTGTTTTTTTTGCGTTAATCTCTTAGATTTCAATGCTTTTAAATAATTACTTCTATTTATTGCAATATTTTAAAGCTATTAATTATTCTATTTTAAGATGATGAAAACCTGCTTAACCTTAAGCTTTATTGTTTTTGCTTTTTGAAGTTTTTGTTTGCTGAAGAAGCTTTTCCGTTTATTTATATAATTCTAAAAATTTCTAAGATGTTTTTACGCTTAGAAAAGCTTTTATAAAAAGTTCATTTTTAGAGCACGTTTGAATTTCAAATATTAATGTAGAAAAAAAATAATTAAAAAACTTTAAAAAATTATTCCGGTTTTTTATGAAGTAATCGCGTAAGTTTTATAGATAAATCGGTTAGTATTATTTTAGAATTTCCATTACGTTCAATATGATAAATAGCGTCTTGTAATTCGTTAAAAATATCTAAAATGTTATTGTTATGAATAAAAGGTGCAAATTTTTCAAGCTTAAATTTTTCACTTTTTATCTCCATGTAAACTAATGCATCTGCATTATAATTTAATAATAAAGCTTGACGAAAAAAATCTAAACAAAATCTTAAAAAATGCTTCTGTGTTTCGCGACCAGTTTTTGCAATATCCTCACTCCATTTTATTAAATCGTGAATTGCAGATTTGTTACCTTTAGCTTTAAAAGCAGCACGAATCCAGAAAATAAACCAAGTTTCAAACTGGTTGTCTTCACTATCATTGTAAACTAAATCGCAGGCTTTATTATAATTTCCGTTGGCTTGATGCGCCAACTTAATTGCTAAAGTTTCATTTAAACCATAATTTTTAATTAATGCATTTTTAATATCAACTTCAGCTAAAGGCGGAAAGTGTAATAATTGACAACGCGATCTAATGGTTTTAATTACTTGTTCTTCTTTTTCTGCAATTAAAATAAAAACAGTTTTTTTTGGAGGCTCTTCAATAAGTTTTAAAAGTAGATTTGCAGGAGTATCACTTTGAGTGGTTAATTTTTCTGCCATCCAAATAATCATAACCTTAAAGCCACCTTCGTAAGATTTTAATGAAAGTTTTTTAAAAATAGCTTCAGCATCTCTTCTACTAATATTACCTTGTTTATTTTCAATACCCAATGCTTTATTCCAATCAAATAGATTTCCATATGGTTGAGATAAGAGATGTTCATACCATTCTTCCATAAAATCATCACAAGTTGGATTTTTTTTGATCTTATCACTAGTATTTACTGGAAAAGCAAAATGCAAATCAGGATGCGAATAGTTATTAAATTTAAGATTGCAAGCTTTATTTCCAGTGTTATTTTCACCTTCAATATTGCCACACAAAACATATTGTGCATAAGCAATTGCCATTGGTAAAGTACCAGAGCCTTCAGGACCAATAAAAAGTTGAGCATGAGGCACACGACCATTATCTACGCTTGAAGTAAGGCGTTTTTTTATATACGTTTGTCCAATAATTTCACTAAAAAGCATAAGCAAATATAGTTTATAGCACTTATAGTTTATAATGTAAGCTTTGTAAAATTAATTGTTTTTTATAAAGTAATAGTTTAAACGTTAATTTAAAATACATTATCTCAAAAATGTTTCGTAGTATTTATATATATTTGGAGTTAATAAAAACAACAATCTTTAGTGGTGTTAATAAAGGCTATTATGTAGTTACTAATGTATTTGCCGAAAACGTTCTTGCTAGAAAATGGAAAACTTATTTAATTAAAAAAGGCACACTCTAAATACTATTACTAACCCAAAAAATAATTGGCATTTTGTAACGTTTATGCAAACTGAAAGCGCTAAAGAAGCCTTTACAAAACAGCAATAATTAATCCAAGAGTATCGTTATAGAGACACTTGTATTTTAAAAGTTAATTTAGATTAATAGTACAAAAATAATATTATGAAAACCATAAACGATTTCAATTTTGAAAATAAAAAAGCACTAATTAGAGTAGATTTTAATGTGCCATTAGACGAGAACCATAAAGTAACAGATGCTACTAGAATCTCTTCGGCTAAACCAACAATAATAAAAATATTAGAAGATGGCGGAAGCTGTATTTTAATGTCTCATTTAGGGAGACCAAAAGGTGTTCAAGACGAATATTCTTTAAAACATATTACTAGTAAAGTTGAAGATATAATTGGTGTAGAAACTAAATTTGTTTCTAATTGTATTGGAGCTGAAGCTGAAGAAGCTGCTGCTAATTTAAAACCGGGAGAACTTTTAATTTTAGAAAATTTACGTTTTCATGAAGAAGAGACAAACGGAGACCGCGATTTTGCTGAAAAATTATCAAAGCTAGGAGATATATATGTAAACGATGCTTTTGGTACGGCACATAGAGCACATGCCTCTACAACCGTTGTTGCCCAATTTTTCCCAGAACACAAGTGTTTTGGACATTTATTAGCACAAGAAATAGAAAGTATAGATAAGGTGCTAAAATCTGATGATAGACCAATTTTAGCCATTTTAGGAGGCGCAAAAGTGTCGTCTAAAATAACGGTTATAGAAAATATTTTAGATAAAGTAGACGATGTTATTATTGGTGGAGGAATGGCTTTTACATTTGTAAAAGCAAAAGGTGGAAACATTGGAGATTCTTTAGTGGAAGACAATAAATTAGAAATGGCTTTAGATATTTTAAAGCAAGCAAAAGCTAAAAACGTAAAAATACATCTACCAGTAGATTCTATAATTGCAGATGGTTTTAGAAACGATGCAACTACAAAAGTTTGCGATATTAATGCTATTCCAGAAAATTGGATGGGATTGGACGCTGGACCAGAATCTAGAACCCAATTCCACAACGTGGTAATGAATAGTAAAACTATTTTATGGAATGGTCCTTTAGGTGTTTTCGAGATGGACACATTTGCAAACGGTACCATTGCATTAGGAAATTCTATTGCTGAAGCAACTAAAAGTGGCGCTTTCTCATTAGTTGGTGGAGGAGACTCGGTTGCTGCAGTAAAACAATTTGGCTTCGAGAAGAAGGTAAGTTACGTTAGCACAGGAGGAGGCGCAATGTTAGAGAGTTTAGAAGGCAAAACCTTACCTGGAATTGCAGCTATTTTAGAGTAGAATAGTTGTATAACATTACGGTTTATATCGCGTTAGCCTTAAACAAAATTTTTATTACATGACCTTATTTTTAAAATATATAGTTGTATCGTTATTGTTTTTTTGCGTTTTAATACTTCACGCTCAAAACCCAATAATAGAAAGAACCACTAGAATTCCAGAGTCAGAATTAATTGCAGGTGAGAGCTATGTAATAGATACAATTGTAGATGGTAAAGCGCTCTTTAAAAAAGTTATTAAACCATTAAAGCAAATAGATTTAACACAGGAATTACAAGACGATGAATTTGCATCAGAAATCGATAAAAAATGGATAAAAGAGTTGTACAGCACCTCGCTTTTCGATACTATTTATCGGGATGTTACAGACCTTAAATATGAAGCTGTATACTATCCAAAACTCTCTACAGACACATTAAAAGCAAGATTACAACGCTTAAATGCGAGGACACCTTTTAACGTAGAATACAATCCACAACTAGAAAATTTAATTAAACGTTGGTTAAAAACCAGGCATCAATCTATGGAGCGTTTAATGGGATTAAGCAAATATTATTTTCCAATGTTCGAGCGGGAGATGGATAATTATAACATTCCTCTTGAGATGAAATATCTTTCGATTGTAGAATCTGCATTAAAATCAAGAGCAAAATCACGTGTTGGTGCAACAGGCTTGTGGCAATTTATGTATGCTACGGGAAAACAATATGGACTAGATGTTAGTAGTTATGTAGACGAACGTAGCGATCCCATAAAATCCACTAAATCTGCAGCAACTTATTTAGCAAGATTATACAAAATATTTGGCGATTGGGATCTGGCTTTGGCAGCTTATAATTCAGGACCAGGAAATGTAAGTAAAGCCATAAGACGCTCTGGTGGGTATAAAAATTACTGGAATATTAGACCAAACTTACCACGGGAAACTGCGGGTTATGTTCCAGCTTTTTTAGCAACAATGTATATTTTCGAATATGCAAACGAGCATGGTTTTGTTCAACACAAACCGCAATTTAATTATATAGAAACGGACACTATTCATGTAAAACAGATGATTACTTTAGATCAGGTTTCAGAATTTACAGGTGTAAAAATGGAGACGCTTCAGTTTTTAAATCCGTCTTACAAGCTAGATGTTATTCCTTACATAAAAGGAAAAAACTATACCTTAAGATTACCTAGAAACGTGGTTGGTACTTTTGTAAACAATGAAAACAAAATGTATGCTTTCGCTAAAGCAGAATTTAATAAACGCGAAAAGCTATTACCACAACTAAAAAACTCAGACACAAAAACAAGATATCGAGTGCGACAAGGTGATTATCTAGGGAAAATTGCAAGAAAATTTGGAGTACGTGTAAGCCAATTAAAACAATGGAATGGTTTACGAAGCAATAACTTAAAAATTGGACAACGTCTAACTGTTTATCCACGAAACCCATCATCTATTACTAAAGTCTCAAAGCAATCTAAAAGCACTACTAATTTTAAAGGAAAAACTTATAAGGTTAAAAGCGGAGATTCGTTGTGGAGTATTTCTCAAAAATTTTCTAATGTTTCTGTTCAAGATATAAAAAACTGGAACGATATTAGTGGTACTAATTTAAAACCAGGCATGATTTTAAGAGTAACTAAAAGCTAGCATTAAATTTTAAAACATATATTATGCGTAAACTTATTCTATTAATAGCCCTATTTATAAGTGTAGTATCTTGTAATAATAATACCAGCAAAAATACTGTAAAAATACTTCCAGATTCTGCAGGACCAGTAAATAAAATTGCCATTGTTGTAGATAACGAGCTATGGAATAATACAGTTGGAGAAACTATTAGAAATATTATGGCACAACCAATAGACGGTTTACCACAAGAAGAACCTATATTTTCCTTAAACCAAATACCAACTCAGGTATTTACAGGTTTTGCTAAACAAGGTAGAAGTATTTTAAAAGTAGAATATGGTGAAACAAATTTTAAAATTGAAAGAAATACACACGCAAGACCTCAAAAAATAGTAACGGTTTCTGGAAAAAATATTGAAGAAATAAAAGCACAAATAACTAAAAATGCAGATAATATTATTCAAGCATTAAAAACAGAAGAAATAAGACATAAGCAAAAACAAATGTCTAAATCTTTATCTAGAACTAAAAACGTACAAGAGTCCTTAGGTATTAAGGTTAAGTTCCCATCATATTACAGAGTAACTACAACCGCTGCAACTCCAGAAGATAAATTTAATTGGATAAAAAGAGACATACCAACTGGTTACACAAATGTCTTATTCTATGAGCTACCTTTAAATGCAATTAAAAAAAACGATAGCTTAGTTAGCCAAATAATAAAAACAAGAGATTCTATTGGAAAAAAGTTTATTCCAGGACCTGTAGATGGTAGTTTTTTAGGTACAGAAATGGCTTACGCACCACATGTTTTCGAAACTATTATAGACAACAAACCAACAATAGAAGTTAAAGGACTTTGGGATGTAAAAGACCAGTTTATGTCTGGCCCTTTTATTATGTACCTTATAGAAGACAGAGTTAATAATAGATATGTTGTTGCCGAAGGTTTTGCTTTCGCGCCTTCTGTTTCTAAACGTAATTACGTTTTTGAGCTAGAATCTATTATAAAATCTATTAGAATTAATTAACTTTAAAACTACAACACAACAAAACGATAGCATGACTGACGATGATTTTGATATAGTTTAATTTAGAAACTTACTTCTTTTCTTCAACCTTTTCTATATCTTCATCTTTACTAGCATCTTTAAATTCTTTAATGCCGCTTCCAAGGCCTTTCATAAGCTCTGGAATTTTTTTACCTCCAAAGAGTAATAAAACGACTATAACTATTAGTCCAATTTGCCAAGGTCCAAATGCTAAAAATATACTTAAAGATATCATAATATGAGTTTTTAAAACACAAAGTTAGTAATTTAAGTTTAATAATACCCTTTTAGTACTAACTTTAGTGCTTGGATAAATAGGTAAAGTTATATTTTTATTTACTTTTGTTAGAAGATTAGTACTTATGGCTAAGAAGATTAAAAAACCCAAAAAGATATCGAAAAAGCTAGTGCATAAGTACCGTTTAGTTATCTTAAACGAAGATACTTTCGAAGAGCGATTAGCTTTTAAACTCACGCGCTTAAACGTATTTGTATTATTTGGTATCTGTTCTATTGCTTTAGTAGCTTTTACAATTTTGCTCATTGCTTTTACACCTTTACGCCAATATATTCCAGGTTATTCCTCAACAGCTTTAAAAAAACAAGCTGTAGAACTTAGCTTTAAAACAGATTCTTTACAACAGGTAATAACATATAACGACCAATATTATACATCCATAAGAAAAGTTTTAAAAGGAGAAGTAAGTACCATAAAATTTAATAGAGATTCTATTATTGATGCAGCAAACAAAGATACAAGTGAAATAGATTTATCTGCTAGTGCAGCAGACTCGATTTTAAGAGCAAAAGTAGACAAGGAAGATAAGTACAATCTTTTTGAAACTGCTAAATCAAAAACTAATTTTGTGCTATTTCCACCCGTAAATGGTGAAATTAGTGAGAAATATAATCCAGAAAAAAAGCATTATGCTGTAGATATTGTAGTCGCTAAAAACACACCAATTAAAGCCACTGCAGATGGTACAGTTATTTTTGCAGAATGGACAGCAGAAACAGGTTATGTTATATTAATTGAGCACAGTTATGGCCTTTTATCTGTTTACAAACACAACACAGCACTTACAAAAGGGCAAGGCGATTTGGTTAAAGCAGGAGAAGTAATTGCAACATCTGGAAATACAGGAGATTTATCTACAGGCCCACATTTACATTTCGAGCTATGGAGTGATGGCTATTCTGTAAACCCAACTAATTTTATAGATTTTAAAAAATAAGATGTTATTAAAATCAATATTAGCCAAATATTTTGCGGCAAAAATTTACAAGAAAGTACAAAAATGGGCAAACAATCCTATAGAAACGCAAGAGAAAGTATTTCAAAATTTAATTTTTGAAGGGTCTCAGACGGCCTTTGGAAAAGACCACGATTTTAATAATATAACTATTCATGAAGATTTTGTAAAACGCGTACCTGTTCGTGATTATGAAGCACTAAAACCTTACGTTGAAAAGGTTGTTGCAGGAGAAAAAAATATTCTTTGGAAAGGAAAACCACTCTATTTCGCAAAAACCTCTGGTACAACCTCTGGTGCAAAGTATATTCCAATTACTAAAGAAAGTATGCCAAATCATATTAATGCAGCACGAAACGCCATATTGCTCTACATTCACGAAACAGGAAACGCTAAGTTTGTAAACGGAAAAATGATTTTTCTTCAAGGTAGTCCAATTTTAACAGAACAAAATGGAGTACAATTAGGAAGACTCTCTGGAATTGTAGCGCATTACATACCAAAATATCTTCAAAAAAATAGACTGCCTTCTTGGGAAACCAATTGTATTGAAGATTGGGAAACTAAAGTCGATGCTGTAGTGAACGAAACTTTACCAGAAAATATGACTATTATTTCTGGAATTCCATCTTGGGTACAAATGTATTTCGAAAAGCTTCAGAAAAAAACAGGAAAAAAAGTAGGTGATATTTTTAAAAATTTTAATCTTTTTATTTTTGGTGGTGTTAATTACGAGCCTTACAGAGCAAAGTTCGAAAACCTTATTGGTAGAAAAGTAGATAGTATAGAATTGTATCCTGCAAGTGAAGGTTTCTTTGCCTTTCAAGACAAGCAAGATGAAAAAGGCATGTTGCTTCAGTTGGATTCTGGTATGTTTTATGAGTTTATTTTAGCTGAAGAATTCTTCGACGAAAACCCAAAACGAATTACCATAAAAGATGTTGAAATAGGCAAAAACTACGTTTTAATAATTTCTACTAATGCAGGTTTATGGGCCTATAATGTTGGC